>Ga0182009_10000026_pt1 | contig 20835 bp, 16 predicted proteins | sample Sormic07211187_1_FD_161052 | JGI IMG/M metagenome (GOLD analysis project Ga0182009, IMG submission 161052) | Bulk soil microbial communities from the field in Mead, Nebraska, USA - 072115-187_1 MetaG | ecosystem: Environmental > Terrestrial > Soil > Agricultural land > Bulk soil | place: USA... | reverse complement strand
TCCCCAGAACACGGGCACGCCGACGGCGGCCGTGAGGATCATCGCGAGCCCGATCCGCGAGGACCAGCGGCGCGCGAGGAGGATGGCCGCGACCAGCGCGTTCACCGAGACGACCCAGAAGGAGAGCCCCGGAGCCCCGGCGATGGAGGCGCCCTGGATCCAGGCCGGATGCTCGGCGAGCGCGGTTCCCAAGTTCCCCCAGGGACACCCCAGCTCTCCCGAGGACTTGAGCCACTCCGCCACGCACCAGGCGAACGGCGCCAGCGCGAGCACCGGCCAGCCGAGCCGGCGCCGCACGAAGCGCACCAGCCAGCCGAAGAGCGCGACGTAGAGGCCGAGGTAGAGTCCCAGCGCGAGCAGGCCCGGGTAGATGAGCCAGGGATGCGTCATCGCCGCGACCGGCAGGCGGACGATCCACCAGAACGTGAGCGCGTAGAAGACGGTCCCCATGAGCCACGGCGCCCAGCGCACGCCGCGGGAGGCGGGTTCGGGATCGCGCGGCCCGGGCGAGCCCGTAGCCAGCACCAGGAACAGCGGCACCAGCGCGACGAAGATCAGCGGCCAGAGCGATGCCGAGGGGAAGGCGAGGCTGGCGAGGATGCCCGACGCGGCCGCGGCCAGGGGCGCGCGCGCCGATCTAATGGAGGCGGACCTCGCGGCGGCTCTCAGCGGACTGGTAGATGGCGTCGATGACCCGCATGAGCTGGAGACCTTCTTCGGGCGTGCCCACGGGCCGCTCGCCCTGCGTGACGCATCGGATGAAGTGGTCGAGCTCCGCTTCGTACGACTGCTTGTAGACGTTCTTCGACTCCAGGGGCGGCGTCACGTCGAGGAGGTTCCCCCCCAGCTCCTTGTGCACCCGGAAGGGGTTCAGGAGGGCCGCGCCGTGCGTGCCGAACAGGTTCAGATAGGGGAAGTTCTTCTCCAGCAGGAGCGCCCAGCTCACCTCGAGCGTCAGCGCCGCCCCGCTGTCCAGCACCAGGAACGCCGCGACCGTGTCCTCGACGTCCTCGCGCGGATCGGTCACGTACTTGGTGGCCGTGACGGACGCCACCTGGGGATTCCCCAGGAGCCACAGGGAGAGATCGAGCATCTGGACGCCGAGGTCCATGAGGACGCCGCCTCCCGAGCTGCGCTTGTTCTGGTACCACGCGGGGCCGCGCTGCGCCGTGCGCCGCCGCAGCCAGCCGGTCTTCGCGTAGAAGATGGTGCCGAATTCGCGCCGCTCCATGTAGCCCCGGAGGAGCTGGACGTCGGTGCGGAACCGATTGTTCATCGCGTACATCAGGATGCAGCCGGAGCGGCGCGCGGCCTCCGCCATCTGCTCCGCCTCGGCGGCGGTGCGGGCCGGCGGCTTCTCGCAGAGGACGTGCTTGCCGTAGCCCATCGCGGCCAGCACCATCGGCGCGTGCAGATGGTTCGGGGTCGCGACGATCACCGCCTCGACCTCGTCGCTCCGGAGCAGCGTCTCGTAGTCGGTGAGCGTGCGGGCGATGCCGAAGTGCCGCGCGACCATGCGGGCCTTTTCCCCGTCGTCGTCGCAGACCGCGACCACTTCGGCGTCGCGGCGCTTCTTGAGCGCCGGGAGATGATTGATCTGCGTGACGAGGCCGGCCCCGATCACGCCGATCCGCAGGGGACGCTTGGCCAAGGGTTTCCTCCCGAGGAGCGCCCGCCGCGCGGTGCGAGCTGGCGGCGGACGAAAGGGAAACGACGATGTCGCGCGAGTATAGAAATGCGACCGGCGAAATCAAGGTCAATCGGCCGCTTCGATCGGATCTCCGTTCGCGCGCACCCCGAGCCGGCGCATCTTCTTCCACAGTCCCTGCCGCGTGAGACCGAGCGAGCGCGCGGCCCGCGAGCGGTTCCCGCGATGCGCGTCGAGCGCGGTGCGGATCAGCTCCGCTTCGTACGCGAGCGTGCGGCCGCGCAGCGTGGCGTGCCGCTCGCGCACCAGGAGGGGGCGCTGGCCGATCTCGGGACCGAGCGCCTCGGGCCCGATCACGCCGCCGGAGCCGGCGCCGTGGGCGGCGCGGGTCAGCACCGCCTCCAGCTCGCGCACGTTTCCCGGCCAGTCGTGGGCGAGCAGGAGCTCGAGCGCGGCCGGATGGACGCCGCGGACGGCGAGCGCGTCGCGGCGCGCGAGGGACTCCAAGATGTGCGCCGCCAGGGCCGGCACGTCCGAGCGGCGATCGCGAAGCGGCGGCACGTCCAGCGCCAGGACGTGCAGCCGGTAGTAGAGATCGGCGCGGAAGCGGCCGGCGCGCGCTTCGGCCGCGAGATCGCGGTGCGTGGCGGCGACGATCCGCACGTCCACGCGGCGCGACCTCCCGTCCCCCACCCGCCGCACTTCCCCTTCCTGGAGGACGCGGAGCAGCCGGCTCTGGACCGATGGGCTCGCGTCGCCGATCTCGTCGAGGAAAAGGGTGCCGCCGTCCGCCAGCTCGAACAGCCCCGGCCGGTCGGCGTGCGCCCCGGTGAACGCTCCGCGCGCGTGCCCGAAGAGCTCGCTCTCCACGAGCGAGTCGGGAATGGAGGCGAAGTTGTGCGGCAGGAAGGCGCGTCCGGCGCGCGGGCTCAAGCGGTGGAGGGCGCGGGCCACGAGCTCCTTGCCCGAGCCGGTCTCGCCGCGGATGAGCACGGTCGCGCTGCTCCGCGCGTGCGCGGCGATCCGCTCGCAGAGGGCGCGGAGCGCCGCGCTCGAGCCGACGATCCCGAGGGCGGCGGCGTAGGGCCCGGGTCCGCCGGGCGCGAGCGCGGGAAGCGGCAGGGGCCGGTCCGCCTCGACTTGGATAGGTTCCACCACGCTCCCCTCCACCCGCTCCCTCTCGGATCCGAAGCCTACGAAATCAGGCGCACCTCGCGCGGGCCGGCGGCGATGGAGCCGACACGCCGGCAGGCGCGGTGCTCGCGCGCGAGCGCCCGCTCGATCGCGTTCGCATCGGCCTCCGGGACCACGAGCAGCAGCCCCAGCCCCATGTTCCACACTTCGTACGCTTCGGCATCGGGGACCCCTCCCGCTTCGACGAGCGCGCGGAAGACGTGCGGCACGGTCCACGATCCGAGCTTGATCTCCGCGCGGGCCCCCTCGGGGAGGATGCGGACCAGGTTTCCCGGAATGCCGCCGCCGGTGACGTGCGCCATCCCGCGCACCGTCCCCGCGGCGCGCGCGATCCTCACGTCGGTGCCGTAGTAGAGGTGCGGCGCGAGCAGCAGCTCTCCCACCGACTCCTCGGCGCCCGGAAAGCGGTCTCCCGCGCGGAGGTGCAGCGTCTCGAAGAGGATCTTCCGCGCGAGCGAGTAGCCGTTCGTATGGAGGCCCGCGCTCGGCAGGCCGAGCACGACGTCCCCCGGCGCGATCCCCTCGCCGCGAACCAGGTCGCGCTCGGCGGCGATGCCGACGATCGCCCCCGCGAGGTCGTAGTCGCCCGCCGCGTAGAGCCCCGGCATCTCGGCCGTCTCCCCGCCGATCAGGGCGCAGCCGACCTCGCGGCATCCGCGCGCGAGGCCCTGGACGAGGCGCTCGACACGGACCGGATCGAGAGCCCCCATGGCGATGTAGTCGAGGAAGAAGAGCGGCGTGGCGCCGTGCACGAGGATGTCGTTTGCGGAGTGGCAGACGAGGTCGTACCCGACCGTGTCGTGGCGGTCGCAGAGGATCGCGACCTTGAGCTTGGTGCCGACCCCGTCGATGCTGGAGAGCAGCACCTGTCCGGGCATCCCCGGAACCCGGTACGCGCCCGCGAAGAGCCCCACGTCGCCCAGAACCCCGGGACCGAAGGTGGAGCGGCAGAGGTCCCGGATGCGCGCGACCGCTTCCTCTCCCTTCCGGATGTTGACGCCGGCGTCCTCGTAGCGGCTCATCGAGGCTCGGGCTCGGCTTCGGGAAGGAAGATCTCGTCGGCGTGCTCCCCCGCCTCGCGCACCCCCTCGAGCGCGCCCCCCTCGTGGAGCTGCACGAGCGCGGCCACGATCTCCTCGTCGAATTCGGTCCCCGCCTTGGCCGAGAGCTCGGCCAGCGCGCACGCGACCGGAAGGCCGCGGCGGTAGGAGCGGTCCGAGGTCATCGCGTCGAACGCGTCGCACACGTGAATGATGCGGGCCCCCAGCGGCACTTCCGCCTCGGTGAGCCCCGACGGATACCCCTGCCCGTCGGGCCGCCAGTGATGCGTGCGCACCATCTCGGCCGCGGAGCGGAGCGCGCGGATCTGCTCCACGATCTTCGCCCCCGCCTCGGGGTGGCGCATCATGAGCAGCCGCTCCTCCTCGGTGAGCGGGGTCGGCTTGCGGATGACGTCGGGGCGCTGCGCGATCTTCCCGATGTCGTGGACCAGCGCCGCGTAGTGGATCATCTCGACTTCCGATTCGGGAAGCGCGAGGTGGCGCGCCACGCGCACCGAATAGCCCGCGACCCGCACCGAGTGGCGGTGCGTGTAGGGGTCGACCGCATCCAGCGCCGTGGAGAGCGCCCGCACGAATCCGACCAGGTCCTCGCGCAGGTCGGCGTAGAGCCGGAGCGCGTAGCGGGCCAGGAAGAGCGGGACCGTGAGGAGGAGCACGCCCGGGATGCCGGCCACGACCCGCACCTGCGCGAAGAGGAGCCCGAACCCGATCGCCAGCGCGTGCTGGAGGAGCCCGTCCCGGAACTGCTGCCGCCAGATGGTCCGGGGCGACTCCTGCGTGTTCGCGCCGACGAGGAGGCTCACCCACCCCGTGTTGACCGCGTAGTAGAGGGCTCCCGCGATCAGGATCGGGAGGAAATCGTGGAGCCGCGGCGCGCCCAGGGCGCCGCCCGCCGCGAGATACGCCGATCCGGCCAGAATGGTGGTCGAGGCGTAGATGCCTCCGTTGAGCATGGCGGCCGCGGGCCGCTCGCGCAGGAGGAAGAGCTGCGCCGGGATGGCGGTGAGGAGATCGAGCGCGCCCGCCACCCACGGACCGAACAGCAGGATGGCGCCCACGTCGAGCACCGAGGCGATCGTGATGGTGCCGCCGCGCGGCAGCGGGACGGGGTGCGACTCGGCCACGACGAGGAGCACGAACCAGACCACGACGCCCAGCAGGTCGGGCCGCGTCTGCTTCACCTCGGGGCCGCCGAAGAGCGCGAGCAGCACCGGGAGCGCGGCCAGGAACGACGGGACGACGAACCAGGCGACGCGCGCGGCGATGGAGCGCGAGCGAGCGAATGCCGTGGAGGACGGAAGCGACGTGATCACGTGCATCGGTGGTCCTCGCGTTCGTTGGTTTCGGCGGTGCAAGGGATTGGCGAACCGCAACGAGTGTGCCAGCGCGCACCGTCCGTATAAAGAGCTAACGCGTGTCGGGCGCGGGAGCGGAAGCAGGGAGCGCGGAGCGCGACGCGCGCGGGCGGCGTCGAGGCGCCGTCGGCGTCGGAGCGGGCGTTCTCCGGCGCTTCGGGCCGGGTCGCGCGCGGCCCGGAGGTCACCGCAGGACGCGCGCCGTGTTGTCCAGGCTGACGCGTGTCATCGCCGTGATCGCCTCGGCGCGGCGCAGCACTTCGCCGCGCTCCACGCGCAGGAGCGCGCCGACGCTGAACTCCTCGACGGCGTACGACGCGAGCACGCAGCCGTAGACCACGGCGCGTCGGAGATTGGCCTCGGTGAGCCGTCCCATCCGCGTGAGCGCGCCCATGAAGCCGCCGGCGAACGTGTCCCCCGCGCCGGTCGGGTCCACCACCGTCTCCAGGGGAAACGCCGGACAGGCGAAGTACTCCCCCCGGCTCTGGAGAAAGGCGCCGTGCTCCCCCATCTTGACCACCACCGTCTCGGGCCCGAGCGCGAGGATCGCGCGCGCGGCCTTGTGGGTGAGCGACTCGCCCGTGAGCTCGCGCGCCTCCTCCTCGTTGATCAGGAGGATGCGGACGCGCTTCAGCGTCTCGAGGAGCTCGTCGCGCTTGTTCGCGATCCAGTAGTTCATGGTGTCGGCCAGGACGAGGCGCGGGCTCGTGAACTGCGCCAGGACGTCGCGCTGGAGGACCGGATCGATGTTGGCGAGGAAGACGTCGCGCAGCTGCCGCACGGCGGCGGGCAGCTCGGGCCGGAAGTGCTCGAAGACGTTGAGCTCGGTGCGCACCGTGCGCCGCGTGTTCATGTCCTCGCTGTAGACCCCTTCCCACCGGAAGGTGCGCCCGGGGGCGATCTCGAGGCCGGAGAGGTCCAGGTCCGGCAGGGTGAGCGCCGCGCGGGCCTCGGCCGGGAAGTCGGAGCCCACGACGGCCACGAGGTGCACCGGCGCGAAATGCCGGGCCGCCAGCGCGAAGTAGGCGGCCGAGCCGCCGAGCACCTCCTCCACCCTGCCCTTGGGTGTCTGGATCGTGTCGAGACCCAGCGAGCCGACGACCGCGATGCCCACTACATCGCCTCCGGCGCGCTCACGCCCATCAGGGAGAGCCCGCGCTTCAGCACGGCGCCCGTCGCCCGGGTGAGGAGCAGGCGCGCCGCGGTCGTGTCGGGATCGGTCCCGACCACGCGATGGAAGTGGTAGAACGCATGGAATTTCGCCGCCAGCTCCTTCAGGTACTGCGGAACCCGGTGAGGCTCCCGGGTCCGGGCCGCGGCGGCCAGCAGCGAGGGAAAAGAGGCGAGCGCGCGGAGGAGCGCCTCGGTCTCGGGCTCGCACAGGAGCTCGAGGCGGGCCTGGGCGACGTCGGGCTCGGGCACGCCCTGGTGCTGGGCGTACTCGAGCACGTGGAAGATCCGGGCGTGCGCGTACTGGACGTAGTAGACCGGATTCTCCTCGCTCCGCTTGACCGCCAGCTCCAGGTCGAAATCCATCGGGCTCTCGGCCCGCCGCATGAGGAAGAAGAAGCGCGCGGCGTCCACGCCGACCTCCTCGACCAGCTCCTCCATGGTGACGAACTCGCCGGCGCGCTTGGACATCTTCACGACCTCGCCGCCGCGCATCAGCTTCACCCACTGGAGCGTGATCACGTCGAAGCGCTCGGGGCCGTACCCCAGCGACTGGAGCGCCGCCTTCATCCGCTGGATGTGGCCGTGGTGGTCGGGCCCCCACAAATCGATGGCGCGCGAATAGCCCCGCGAGAGCTTGTCGTCGTGGTAGGCGATGTCCGGGAGGAAATAGGTCGGGATGCCGTTCGAGCGGACGATCACCCGGTCCTCCTGATCGCCGAACGAAGTGGACCGGAACCAGACGGCGCCGTCCTTCTCGTAGACGTGCCCGCTCGCGCGGAGCCGCTCCAGCTCGGCCAGGACGCGCCCCTCCCGGTGGAGCTCCGATTCCCGGAACCACCGCTCCATCCGCACGCCGAACTGCTCGAGCTGCGCCCTCTGCCGCGCGACCATGAGATCGATCGCGGCGGCGCCGAAGGCGGCGCGCTGCTCCCGCTCCGGAAGCTTCAGCCATTCCGACGCCGGGGCCTCCTCCAGCCGCGCGGCCACCTCGGCGACGTAGCCGCCCGCGTAGCCCTCCTCCGGGATCTCCGGCGCGGGCAGCCCCCGCGCCTCGCAGTAGCGCGTGCGCACCGAGGCCCCGAAGAGCTCGGCCTGGAGCCCCGAGTCGTTCACGTAGAACTCCCCGTCGGCGCGGTAGCCCGCCGCGTTCAGGATGCGGATCAGGGAGTCGCCGAAGGAGGCGGCGCGCGCGCTCACGATGTTGAGCGGGCCGGTGGGATTGGCGCTGACGTATTCGACGAGGATCCGCTCTCCGCGCCCCGACTCCGAGGCGCCGTAGCCGGCGGGGTCGCCGAGGATCCGGCGCACCGCGTCCTGGAGCCACGGAGCGGCGAGGCGGAAATTGATGAAGCCGGGCCCGGCGAGCTCGACCTTGTCGAGCACGCCCCCCTCGACGTCCAGCGCGGCCACGATCGCGTTCGCCACCTCGCGCGGCGGACGCCGGGAGGCCTTGGCCAGGGAGAGCGCCACCGCCGACGCCCAGTCGCCGTGGCTCCCCTCGCGCGGCACCTCGACCTCGACCGCGGTCCCCTCGGGCAGCGTGAACCCCGCCTTCCCGACCGCGGCCGCGAGGCGCTCGGTCAGGTAGGCTTCAATCGGCCACGAGTTCACGTCGGGCGTCACCCCAGAGCTTGTCGAGGAGATAGTATTCGCGGGCCTTGGCATGGAAGACGTGCACGACGACGTCCACGTAGTCGAGGAGGATCCAGCGGCGCGCCTCGTAGCCCTCGACGTGCCAGGGCTTCATCCCGTCGGCGCGGAGCCCGTCGTCCACCGCGTCGGCGATGGCGCGCACCTGGACTTCGGAGCTTCCCGTCGCCAGCACGAAGAAGTCGCAGACGCCGTCCAGCTCGCGCAGGTCGAGGATCATCACGTCCTCGGCGCGCTTGGTCAGCGTGAGTCGGGCGGCCGTGCGCGCGAGGGCCTGGGAATCGGAGTGCCGCTGCGCGTCGCGCGGCGCGGGCTCGGGCTCGGGCTGCTTCACCGGCGGCGCGTCACGGCGTAGCGGACCGCGTCGGTCAGCGCCGTGCGGGCGACGTCGTCCTTCACATGGTCCAGCTCGGCTTCGGCCTCGCGCGCCAGCGCGGAGGAGCGCTCCTCGCTGACTTCGACGCCTCCGTTCTCGGTGACGAAGCGGACCACGTCGCCCCAGTGGCCGTTCCGGAACTCGCGGTTCTGGATCATCGCGCGCATCTCGCGCCGCGCCGGATCGGAAGCGTTCCGGAGCGCGGTGATGAGCGGCAGCGTGATCTTCCCCCCCTCGAGGTCGCTCCCCATCGCCTTCCCCATCACGTTCTCGGAGCCCAGGTAGTCGAAGATGTCGTCAGTGATCTGGAACGCGAGGCCGACGGCGCGGCCGTAGCGGAACATCGCCTGGCGCGCCTCGGGGTCAGCGCCGCCCGAGAAGGCTCCGAACTCGCAGCCGGCCGAGATGAGGCAGGCGGTCTTCTCTTCGATGACGCGCATGTACTCCGCCTCGGTCAGGTCGAGACGGTTCTTCTGCTCGATCTGCCGCAACTCGCCCTGGCTCATCCGATGCGTCGCCTCGGCCAGGAGATCCATCGCCTCGTACATGCGGTTCTTGACCAGGATGGAGAACGCCTTGGAATAGAGATAGTCGCCCATGAGGATCGCGACGTCGTTGTTCCAGGCGCTGTTCACCGTGGGCAGGCCGCGGCGGACCAGGCTCTTGTCGACGCTGTCGTCGTGGATCAGGGTGGCCGTGTGGATCAGCTCCACGACCACCGCGCCCAGCACCGACTCGTCGCTGACCGCGCCGAAGCCGCGCGTGGCGAGCAGGAGGAGCGTGGGACGGAAGCGCTTCCCGAAGGCACGGTGGAGGTGCGCGCCGACCGCGCCCACCAGGGAGACGTCGCAGAGAAAGGCGTCGTCGAGCCGCTCCTGAAAGCGCTCGAACGCCTCGGCGATCGGCTCTCGGATCGAGGCGAGCGTGGGTTCTTCGGGGTTCGGCCGCGCGGGACTCTGGCTCGTTCGGGTCAATTCACTCCTAGTTTCATGGGGGCCCGTTCCTTGCGGACGCGCCAGTCTAGGCGGGAGGGCCCGCCGTGTCAATCGCCATGCCCTGGGACAGGCGGCGCAGGAGCCGCTTCCGCTCGTTCAGGGAGGGGTCTTCGGTCACCTCCTCGAGCAGCCGGTCCAGGATGCGCCCCACCTCGGGACCGGGCGGAAGCCCGAGCTCGCGCATCACGTCGGCGCCGTCCACCTTGAGATCCCGCACCGAGAGGGCCTCCTGCGCCTCGACCACCCTCCCGATCCGCTCGGTGAGTTCCCCCAGGTAGTGCGGGAAGCCGGTCTTCAGCCCGTTTCCCAGGTTGTCCGCGATCCGGAGGTCGAAGAGGTCGGCCACGTTCTCGATGCCGACCGTGCGGACGAAGCGGCGCACCGTGGCGTCGGTCCACTCCGGCCGGTAGTCGAACATGTGGTTCTTCACGAGATGCACCACCCGGTCGGTGAGATCCCGGGAGAAGCGGAGCCGGGCCATCGCCGCCTCGGTCAGCCGCGCGCTCTCGAACTGGTGGTTGTAGAAGGTGGCGTCGCCGTTCTCCTTCTCGGCGCGCGTGGCGGGCTTGCCCACGTCGTGGAAGAGCGCCGCCAGGCGCACCGCGGGCTTGGCCGGGGGCGCGGCGTCGGTCGAGTAGAGCGTGTGGAAGTAGACGTCGTAGGCGTGGTACCGGTTCTGCGGCACGGCCACGCAGGCGGCCAGCTCGGGAAGGACGATCTCGAGGAGGCCCGCGCGGCGCAGCACCTCGAAGCCGCGCGACGGCTCGCGCGCCTGCAGCATCTTCAGAAGCTCTTCGCGGATCCGCTCGGCCGCGACGCGCGCGACCTGGTCCCGCGCCACGGCGAGCGCGGCGAAGGTCTCCGGCTCGACCTCGAATTCGAGCGTGGCCGCGAAGCGCGCGGCGCGCACCGGCCGGAGCCCGTCCTCGCGAAAGCGCGTCGCGGGATCCCCCACGGCGCGCAGGATCCGCCGCGCGAGATCGTCGCGGCCGCCGAACGGATCCCACTCCGCCCGCGCGATCGGGTCCCACGCGATGGCGTTCACCGTGAAATCGCGGCGCGCGAGATCCCGCTCCACGTCGCCGGTGAACGTGACCCGGTCGGGCCTCCGCGCGTCCGAATAGCCGGATTCGATGCGAAAGGTGGTCACCTCGCAGGGACCGCTCGGGAGCGGCACGGTGACCGTCCCGTGCTTCAGCCCCGTCGGGATCGCTTCGGGGAAGAGCGCCAGCACGCGCTCGGGAACGGCGCCGGTCCCCACGTCCCAGTCGAGCACCGGGGTTCCGCGGATGAGATCCCGCACGCATCCCCCCACCAGGCACGCGCGATTCCCCTCCCCCTGGAGGCGGAGGATCAGGTCGCGGACGGGCGGAGGCACCCGGCTCGGATCGAGGGGACGAGGAGTCATGGCGCTCTCGATGGTACCAGAGCGCGCGGGCGTTGCGGCCCGCGCGGGGAGCCGCTAGGCTCGCCCCATGCGCGCGCTCCGACTCCCCGGCCCTCCGCGTCTCCTCGCCGCCCTGGCCTTCGGCGCGATCGCCGCGGTCGCCGGCGCGGCGCCGGCCGCGGCCGACCCCTTCCTGATCCCCTGCTCGCGCGAGGGATCGTGGGCCGCGCCCGACCGACAGGTCCATTTCGCGGCATCGCTCGCGATCGCGGCGTCGCTTCGCGTCGAGGGGCGCTCGCGGCTGGAATCGGTCGCCGGGACGGCGGTGATCGGCGTGGCGAAGGAGCTGTACGACGCGACCCTGAAGCCGCGGCGCCTGGGACGGGGGGCGAGCCGGAAGGACCTGGGAGCTGATCTCCTCGGCGCCCTCGCGGGGGTGCTGATCGTGGCGGCCGCCGATCGCTGAAGGACGCCTAGCGCCGCCGCGCGGCGGCCGCGACGGCGCTAGGCCGCCAGGCGCTTCCGCTCGAGCGGGATCGTCAGCGTGAACACGGCGCCGCGCGGCCCGTTCTCCGCCGTGATCCTCCCGCCGTGGTTCGAGATGATCCGGTAGCAGGTGGAGAGGCCGAAGCCGTGCCCCTCCGGCTTGGTCGTCACCGAGGGCTCGAACAGCTTGTTGATGACCTCGGCGGCGATGCCCGGCCCGGTGTCCTCCACGACGAGGCGGATCTCCTCCCGGAGGACGCGCGTCCGGACCGTGATGCGCGGGTCGCCGCGGCCGGCGGCGTTCATCGAGTCGGCCGCGTTCGAGAAGAGGTTCATCAGCACCTGCTGGATCTGACCGGGATCCAGCGACGCCTCGGGCAGGTCGGGCGCCAGGTCCAGGTCGAACGCGATCCGCTCGTACTTGTTCTGCGGGACGATGAACTCCACCGTGCGCCGCACGAGGTCGTTCAGGCGGGTCGGCTGCTTCCGGATCTCCTTGTGCGAGAAATCGAGGAGCCCCTTCACGAGCACGCCCATGTTGCGCGCCTGCTCGGCGATGATCCGCGCGCTCTCCTCGGTCTTCTCCACCGGCTGCTTCCCGATGCCCATCAGCAGGAGCTGCGCCCGCCCGGAGATCGCGGCGAGATAGTTGTTCAGCTCGTGCGCGATCTCCGCCGCCATTTCCCCCTTCGCGGCGAGGCGCTCCGAGGAGACCAGCTCGTCCTTGGCCTTCTCGAGGGCGATGTAGCGCGCGCCCGCCTCCTTGATCAGGAGGAGCGGCACGAAGAAGAAGATGAGCCCGAAGAAGCCGAGCGCCAGGTACGACACCACCACGAGGGGCGAGAGGAAGAAGAGCGCCGCCGATCCGAGGAGCGAGATGGGATAGAGGTACTCCTCGCGCCAGGTGTTCAGGAGTCGCCGCCCGCTCGAGAGCGCGACCGCGCCCGAGACGAACAGGGTGTTCACGAGGAAGTAGACGATCGTCGCCGTGGCCCAGGGAACGATCAGGGCGATCCCGTGGAAGGCCGGGAGCCCGCCCGCGCGCACGAGCGGCGCGCCCCCGAGCGCCTCGAACACCAGTCCGGCCGCGGCGAGCGAGAGCACGTTCTGCCCCGCGTTGAAGACCGCCTTGTACCACTTCCGTCCCGAGAAGAAGAGGTTCGCGAGCGCGAAGGCGACGGCGACGATCCAGACCGACGGCATGAAGCCCAGCAGCACGAGGAGGCTCAGGTCGACGGCCGAGGCCATGCTCTCCATCGCCTTGCCGGTGAGCGTCGGAATCCAGAGGCTCTCGGCGAGCAGGCTGACCAGGACCCACACGCCGACCTGCATCCAGCCGACCGCCGCGAGCGCATGGAGCGAGAGCGCGAGCACGACGGCGCCAAGGCCGGACACGATGGCGATGTAGGCGATCAGCCGGCGGCTCACGACGCGCGCTCCGGGCGGTCGAGAGCGCGATAGAGCTCCGGCCGCCGGTCGGCGAACAGATCGTTCCGCGGCGTCACCCTCTTGTCGCGCGCAAGGAGCGGGTCGATCTCCGCGGTGCGGACGCACTCCTCCTCGGGACCCGCCGCCGCGAGGCGCTCGCCCCGGGGCGAGACGATCTGGCTCCGCCCCGTGAACGTGAGCGTGGCCCCCTCCACGGTCTCACTCCCCGTGCGGCTCGCCGTGATCGTGAAGACCCGGTTCTCGAGGGAGCGCGTGATCATCGCCTCCTGGCAATAGGGATGGACGAGATTCGCGGGGTGCGCGATCACCTCCGCCCCTTCCAGCGCCAGGACGCGGGCCATCTCGGGAAAGCGCCAGTCGAAGCAGATCATGATCCCCACGTCGGCGCCGGCCGCCCGGGCGTGTCGCGGCGAAGCGCCCGCGCGGTCGAAGACCTCCTTCTCGGTGTCGAAGAGGTGCGCTTTCCGGTAGCACACGACCGGACCCTCGGGTTGGATCGCCACCGCGCTGTTGTAGATCTTCGTCTCCGCGCGCTCGGCGATGCCGAACACGATCGCGCGTCCGGTCTCGCGCGCGGCCGCGGCGAGGCGCGTCACGGTCGGGCCCGACGGAACGGGCTCGGCCACCGCGCGCAGCGCTTCCTTGTCGAAGTAGAGATATCCGGTGGTGGCCAGCTCGGGACAGACGAGGAGATCGGTCCTCGTGGATCGGAGCGCCTCCTCCAACCGAGCGGCGTTCCGTTCCGGCCGCCCCCGCTCGGGGGAGAATTGGAAGAAGCCCGCGATCATCGAAGTCCTGATCGTGCGGCGTTAACCCGCTGGGAGGCGCGACCTTCTGCGGTCACGGCCGGACCCTACCAGCGGCCGCGAACCAGCGTCAACGGGATTCGCCCGATCCTCCCCCGCGCTCGAGCAGCTCGCGGGGGTCGAGCGGCGCCTCCTGGGTGCCGGGAGGAGCCGAGAGGGCGAGGTCGGCCGGGCGCGCCCGGGACGCGAGATTCCAGTTCCGGAACTCGATCCAGACGGTGTCGGTGGGCGAAGCGATCGAGACCCAGTGCGGCAGTCCCGTACCCCGGTCGCGCGACATCCACACCGAGACCTCGGGGAGCGAATCGCCGAGCGAGCCGCCGTGCAGGCGGTAGCCGTCCCGCATGCGACCGCGGACGGCCCGAGCCTCCGCGCGGGCGTCGAGACGCGCGCGAAGGAACTGCTCCGGCTCGGCGACCAGGCGGCGGAGGCGCGCCGGAGCGCGCGCATAGGGCGCCCGATAGACAGTGCGCTCCGAGGGGCTATAGAGGAGGAAGAGCTCCTTCTGCCGGTCGATGACGATCTCCTGGCCGCCGCTCGCGGCGGAGCGGTACCGGAGGCCGCGCCCGGGAAGGATCCAGACCGATCCGTTCTCGCGCGAGGGCTCGCCGCCGAACGGATCGCTGCGCTCGATCGCCATCAGCGCCTTGGCCTCGGGCGCGGCGAGCACCCGGCGGAAGGAGGCGCGGACCTCCTCCTCGGCCGCGTCCGCTCCCCGGAGCGCGCGCGGCAGCACGACGAGCGCCAGCACCAGGAGTCCCGCCGCCGAGGCGGCCAGCCCGCGACGCGCGCTCAAGGCTCCGCTCCGTCCATGCCCTCTTCGCCGATCCCGAGAAAGCGGCGGAGCAGGGCGCGGCTCCGCGGATCGTCCAGGGAGAGCATCGTCCACTCGGGATCGGCCGGAGGCAGGTGGCGCAGCCTGGATGGGCCCGGACGCGCGTATTCGTCGATGTCCAGCCGCACCACCGCGGGGCCGCGCTCCCATTCCACCGAGCGCGGCAGCGTCCCGCCGCGATAGCTCTTCGGATCGCCGTAGCGGATGGTGACGAGCGTACCGCGCCCGCCGGCGCCGCCGATCCGGAGCCGCCGCGGCTCCCCCTTCGCGCTCAGCTCGAGGCCGAAGGGATTCGTCGCCTCGCCCACGAACACACCCGCCACCCGCCATCCGTCCCCCCAGGGCTCCACCGTTCCGTGCTCGATGGCGGCGCGGATCCAGCCGGGACTGAAGTCCCAGGGGCGCGCGAGGAACCGGAGCCCGTGCGGCCCGAGCCCGTCCTCGCCCAGGACCTGCCCGGCAAGACCGAGATCCATCGGGCGAAGCGCCACGTAGAGCGAGTCCCCCAGGTAGGAAGCGTCCAGCGCGCGGATGGGGCCGACGTAGCCCACGACGACGAGGCTGTCCGCCTCGGTGGCCCAGCGCACGTCCATCGATCCCTCGCTGGCGCCCCCGCGCTTGAGCGAGATCGCTCCCGATCCCCGCGAGGCCGCCTCCGTCCTGGCGAATTCCTGGAGGAAGAGCGCGCGCGCCTTATCCCCCGAGCCGGAGGGACCGCCGGTGAGCGAGACCGGAGCCTTGCCGCATCCCGCCAGGGCCAGCATCGCGACGCAACCCGCTTGCGCCAGCGCGCGGAGGACGGCAGAGTGACGGGGATGGAAACGGAAGCGATCGAGCGCGCGAAGGGCGCCGGGACCGACCCGGTCTTCTGGACGGCGCCGCCGGGGGCGCTCCCCGCCGGAGCGGCGCTCGTCATGACGACACGCGTCGGCGGCGTGAGCCGCGGGCCCTACGCCGAGCTCAACGTCGGCCTCCGGGTCGGCGACCGCGAGGAGTCGGTGCTCGAAAACGTCCGGCGGATCCGCGGCGCCCTCGGCATGGACGCGCGGGAGCCGGTGCGGGTGCGCCAGGTGCACGGCACCGATCTCGCGGAGGCGGCCGCGGGCGACCTCCTCCCGCGGGCGGACGGCATCCTGCTCGCGGCCGGGGATCCCTGGGCCGCGGTCAGCGTGGCCGACTGCGCGGCGGTGGCCCTGGTCGCGGAGGATGGAGCGCGCGGCGCGCTGGTGCACTCGGGCTGGCGCGGCACGCTCGACGGCATCGCCGTGCGCGCGGCGCTCGCCCTGGAGCGGAGCGGCTCCCCGCCGGAATCGCTTCACGTCGTGATCGGTCCGTGCATCCATGCCTGCTGCTACCCCGTGGGTCCCGAGACGGCCGGTCGCTTCCCGGCGTTCCTCATTCAACCCCATGCGAGCGGCGGCTTCGCCCTCGATCTGCCGGGAGCGATCGCCGCGTCCCTGACCGGGGCGGGGGTTCCTCCCTCCCGGATCGCGATCGCGTCCGAGTGTACCGCGTGCCTGCCGGAGCGGTTCTACTCCCATCGCCGGGACCGTGGGACGACGGGGCGCCACTGGATGCTGCTCCGGCTGGCTCCGCCCGCGCGCTGAGGGTCCGCTCCAGCCGCCTCAGCGCTTTCCGCCAGGTGAACCCCAGCAGGAGGCCGAGCGCCGCGCCGGCCAGGACGTCCGACGGCCAGTGGTCCCCCACGTAAACGCGCGAGAAGGAAACCGCCCCCGCCACCACGTACGCCGCGACCCGGGCTTCCGGGAACACGTACCCCACGATCGGCGCCGCGGTGAAGAAGTTCACGGCGTGCGACGACGGGAAGGAGCGGCTGTGCCGCACGCCGAAGAGCGGCCTCGCGTCGGCGATCTCCACCGAGGGACGGGTGCGGCCGACGATCGGCTTCAGCACCTTGGAGGAGAGCTGGTCGGAGCAGGCGATCGCCAGCGCCAGGACCAGGACCCCCAGCCTTCCGCGCCGGCCGCGCAGCAGAAACGCCGCGCCGAGGAGGACGAGGAGCGGAATCTTGAACACGCCGGGGCTGGAGAGGGCCCGCAGGATCGGGTCGAGCCAGGCCTGATGCCACCCGAGATGGACCGCGCGGAAGAGCGCGACGTCCCATGCGTGCCCCACGGCGCCGGGGCTAGAACTCGGCGCCGAAGGTCACGAAGTGCCGGGGCTTGCCGATGCCGCCATCGAGCTTGTGCTCCCGCGCGTAGTCGTAGCGGAGGATGAAGTAGCCCAGGTTGACGCGCGCCCCGAACCCGAACGCGAGGTGCAGGTCCTTGGTGCGGAGCCCGCCCACGTTCGAGAAGAAGACCGGCTCGTGCCCGTCCTCCCAGGCGGTCGCGGCGTCGGTGAAGAGGACGCCGTTGATGCCGCCCAGGTTGATCGCGAGCGGCCATCCCAGGCGGAGCTGCTCGATCAGCGGGAAGCGGAACTCGAGGTTCCCCAGGAGCACGCGCGTGCCCACCAGGTCGCCGTAGTCCACGCCGCGGTAGGTGAACGCCCCGCCGAAGCGGAAGAGCTGCGGGTCGCGCCCGGTCGAGGCGCCGGCGATGAAGCGCTGCGCGATCGAGAAGTTCTGGTGGATGTTCGTGTAGCGCCGCCAGTCCATGAGACCGGTCGTGTAGTGCACGTCGCCCAGGGCGTACTCCACCGTGTAGCGGGAGCGCCCGCCGTTGATCGGCCCGGTGGTGCCGTAGAGCGCGTTGTCCGCCACCAGTCCGATGTTCGGCGCGACGTAGAAGAAGTCCCCGTTGTTCGCCAGCGTCGAGATCTGCCCCAGGTCGTAGTTGTAGCGGAGCACCCGCTCGTTCAGCACCGCCGCCTCGACCCCGTACTCGATTCGCCGGAAGCGGTTGAACGGCCGCGAGAAGAAGACCGCGCCCCCGCGATAGATCTGGCTCTCCACGTCGTCGCTGGAGGGCGCCGAGAGGAGCAGCAGGTCGTTCCGGTACTGGAAGACCGCGAAGCCGTAGTTCGTGCGCTTCGCGAGATTGGTGTAGGCCAGGTAGATGTCCGACTGCGTCAGGTCGCCGTACAGGTTCAGCACGGCGAGGACGTTGTGATTCCCGAGCACGTCGCTGAAGGAGATGACGCTCGACCCCGCGAAGCCGACATTCGAGGCGAAGAGCGCCCCGCCCGAGATGTAGTCGCGCGAGAACCGGGCCTTGTACGGCAGACGCAGGAACGTCGTGCTGTCGGTCAGCGGCTCGCGGTAGACCTGCTGCACGTACATGGCGAGGGTCGTGTCGGCGACGGCCGAGGTATCGCGAAGCGCCACGGCCGGCTGGATGCCGCCGGCGGTCACCGTGTCGTGGAGACTGGGCGCCGGTCCCGGCAGCGACGGCGGGCGCGATGCGGCCATGCGCGCCGCGGCCGAGTCGGCGGGAGCCGGTGGCGGGACGGCGGGATCGCGATCGCCGTCCGGATCGGAGCTCGACGCCTCGGTGACGCCGGCCGCGGCTTCGACCCGGCCGAGCGGGGCGAGCGGGGCGAGCGGCATGGAGCGCTCGGCCAGAACGCCGGTGGCGGGAGCGAGGAACTTGCGCACGTCACGCACCGAGTAGATGTCCCACCCGCCGCGCGTGAAGGAGGTGAAGAGGAGCCGCTTGCCGTCGGCCGAGAGCGAGATGCAGGGCGCGTCGGCCACGACGCCGGAGACCCCCGTGAGCAGGTTCGAGAGACGGAAGGAGTCGCCCGTGACGAGATCGTAGCGATAGATGTTCGGAATCCCGGCGCGATCGGACACGAAGAGGAGCGACTTGCCGTCGGGCAGCCACTGCGGCGAGAAGTTGGATCCGCTCTGCCGCGGGAGCACCGTGACCTGATGCGTCGCCACGTCGAAGGTCGCCAGGCGGAGCTTGCCGAAGATGAGCCGCGAGACGTCGGTCCCCTCCCCCTGGTCGGTCGCGTAGGCGATCTTCGTCCCGTCGGGGGACCACACCGGCTCGCGGACCGAGTACGGCCCGCTGATCAGCTCCCGGCGATTCTTGCCGTTGGTGTCCGACACGATCAGGTGCGACCAGCCGTGGTCGATCCCCACGAAGGCGATCTGCTTTCCGTCCGGCGACCAGGTCGGGGAGTAGATCGCGTCGAGCCCGAACTTGAGCTTCCGCTTCACGTGTCCGGAGGGAACCTCGATCAGGTAGATCGCGTCCTCGCCGCCCACTTTCGCGGGAAGGGCGATCATCTTCTCGTCGGGCGACCAGGCGATCGACGTGTTGAAGAAACGGAGCGTCTCGAAGGAGGGCGTGCGCTCTCCCTCGACCAGCTTCTTGAAGTTCTTCCCGTCGAGCGCGGAGGCGAGATAGACGTTGTTGTACATGCTCTTGTCGGAGATGTAGACCATCTGCATCCCCGAGGGCGAGACGCCCACCGCGACGTTGAAGTTGGACCGGTCGTGCTGGGCGTCGGTGAGCTTCGAGGCGATCGCGTCCGCCTTGTCGTAGTCGGCGATCTGCGGCAGGTACTGCTTGCGGACCGACTCCTGCCACTTCTTGGAGAGGACGTCGACGGTGAGGCCGGTGGAGGCCTCGAGGGCCCGCTCCATGCTCCCCATGCGCCGGGTCCGCTTCAGGATGTCGCCGATCTTCTGGATCCCGTAGGTGTCGGCGATGAACTCGAAGATCGACTGTCCGAAACGGTAGACGCGGATGTCGCCCACGTAGGCCAGCGTGCTGATCGGGATGAGATAGCCCTCGAGGGAGGCGTCCCGCAGCCAGGACTGCGTGTTCGTGTCGATCTCGCCCACCGACAGGTATTCCGCCATCCCCTCCATGAACCAGCCGGGGGGCACGCTGGCAAAGGGGTTCCCCACGATTCCCGGCCGGTCGCCGAAGAGGATGTCCACCTGGAACGCGTGCACCAGCTCGTGCGTGAGAACGTGGTCCAGCTCGGCGTAGGAGCCGGTGAACGGAAGGAAGACGCGCCGCTTCAGGAACTCGGTGACGCCGCCGGTGCCGATCCCGAGGAGCTCCGGCGTGATGTTGGTCTGCTCGAAGTCGGTGTGCGAAGCGTAGAGGACGAGCGGGACGCGCGCCTTGATCTGGTGCTGGAGGACGCGGCTCAAGCGCTGGTAGCCGCGCTCGGCCATGACGGCGGCGTCTTGCACCGCGCGCTCGGTCCCCTGGTAGTGATAGACGTCGAAGTGCTCCGTGCGGAGCACCTTCCAATGGAAGTCCTTGTACTGGACCTTGTTCTGGCCGAAGGACTGCGCTCGCGCCGCGGGGGGCGAGGAGGCCAGGGCGAGAAGAAGGAGCAGAGCGGCGGCGCGCGAAAGCGTCCCGCCGTGAACGACGGATCCGGCGCGCCGATCGTGATGTCGGGTCATCCATTCACCCCTGGTTCGTTCCGGCCAGTGCGGCCCGGCGCGCCGCGTCAATCGCCTCTTCCGCGCGGTCGGCGGGGATCGCTCCCTGCGCCGCCTCGGGGCGCCCGCCCCCCTTCGCGCCGAAGGCGTTGGAGAGGTCGGCGAAGAGGGCGCCTACGGATATTGTACCTTTCGGAGCCGAAAAGTGCGCCCGCGCGATGTCGCGTCCCGCCGCGAGCAGCGCGATTCCGCCCCGGCCGGCGACGTGCGCCGCGATCCCCGCGAGCTCGGAGGGGTCCCGGTCGGGGAAATACCGGGCGACCACCGGGCCCGCGCTACCCCGCTCGGCTTCGGCCAGCAAGGTCTCGGCTTCCCGGACCAGCGACTCGGCGAGGAGCGGCTTCAGGCGCGATTCGAGGCGGCGGACCTCCCCCTTGAGACGCGCGATGGCGCGCGGAAGATCCGCTTCTCCCGCCGTGAATTCGAGACAGAGCCCGCGCAGGACGCCCGATGCCTCCCGGAGCCGCTCCAGCGCGCGGCCCCCGCAGGCGAAGGCGACGCGGGTCCCGTTCTTGTACTTCTCCGTGCCGAGGAGGGCGATCATCCCGACCTGCCCCGAGCGCGCGACGTGGGTCCCGCCGCACGCCGACCAGTCGAATCCCTCCACCTCGACGACGCGCACCTCTCCTTCCACATCCGGCGCCTTGCGCAGCGGAAATTCCCGCGCGCGATCGAGGGAGACGACGTGGGTCGCGACCGGCCGGTCCTCCCACACGATGGCGTTGGCGCGATCCTCGACCTTGCGGAGGAGGGCGGCGTCCGGGCCGGGATGGTCCACGTCGATGGTCACGACCGCCTCGCCCAGGTGGAAGGAGCGCGTGTCGGCCCGGGCCACCTCGACGAAGGCGCGGGAGAGGATGTGCTGACCGGTGTGCTGCTGCATGTGGTCGAAGCGGCGCGCCCAGTCCAGCCGGCCTTGGACGCGCGCGCCCGATTCCAGCGGTCCCTCGACGCGGTGCCAGAGCTCGTCGCCCTCGAGCCCGACCTCCAGGACGGCGCGGCCGCCCAGCACCCCCCGGTCGAAGGGCTGGCCGCCGCCGCCC
>Ga0182009_10000025_pt1 | contig 20994 bp, 32 predicted proteins | sample Sormic07211187_1_FD_161052 | JGI IMG/M metagenome (GOLD analysis project Ga0182009, IMG submission 161052) | Bulk soil microbial communities from the field in Mead, Nebraska, USA - 072115-187_1 MetaG | ecosystem: Environmental > Terrestrial > Soil > Agricultural land > Bulk soil | place: USA... | reverse complement strand
AAAGCGCGCGCTCTGCTTGGCGATCGACGCCGAGCTGCAAAAGCGGGTCGACTTCGACGCGCCTTTCATCCTGCGGGTCTGCGCGATCCAGCGGCACAAGCCGCAGAGCGCGGCGGGGCTCGAGCGGCTGCGCCAGTGTCTCGGCACGGCGGCCGCGGTCATTCTTACGGTTTGCGGCGTCTTAAAGATCGCCGCTGATTGAACACGGTGCCGGGCAACCTGCCTGCCTGGGCCGAGCCGGCCTCCTGGGCGGATCCGCCGGCTCTCTCCGCGGTCGCTGACACGATCCGCGCGCCCGGTGCCGTGCCTCTTGTGAGTGTCGCCATTGTATAGCCGCGCGCAACGGCGCCGGATCTGCAAGCTCGCCGCGCAAATCTCAACGGCGCCGCCCGATTGGGTGATCGAGCGCCTCGTCGGTCAGCTCTGCGCTGTCGAATTGGGAATGGCGGAAATCGAGATCGTGCCGGCCGACCTGGCGCGGAATGTTTCACATGAAACACCTGGCGGCCTCAACGTCGGCCAGCTGCAGGCGCGGCTGCTCGTGGCGTTCCGCGCGGATCCCGCGCGCTAGAGCGCGGCGCGGGCCGCCTGCAGCAGCTCGAGGCGCCGATCGGCGAGCGCGGCGAGGCGCGGCCAGACGTCGGCCGGGATCGCGGTGTCGCTGCGGATCCAGCGCCGCACGGTGCGGTCGGCAACGCCGAGCTCGCGAGCGAGCGGCGATTGCCATAGGTCGCCGAACAGGGCGAAACCAAGGGCGCGCAGGCGGTCGATCTGCGTCATGCCGCGAGCTCCAGGCTGAGTTGAACGGGCCGGCGATCGCGGGCGAGCTCGGCATAAAATTCCTCGCGCCAGGCCTTCATCGCCAGGTGATCGAGCAGCGGGCGTTTGGCCTGGTGCTCGGCCTCGGGCCCGGCGGCGGCGACGATCTTCGCGGCGGCGCGCTCGGCCATGCGGCCGACGTGACCGGCGCCCTCGGCCTTGTACCGGCAATGATTGACCGCGACGTTGGTCGAGTCGCTGCTGTCGAACGGGTAAAGGTGGGCCTGCGCCTGGGCGCGCATCATGTGCAGCCGCGGGCGGATATAGGCGCCCTCACTCTCGAGCTCCCAAGCGTCGATCGCGGCGAAGGCCTCGGCGATCCGCGCATGCCAGTCCGGGGTTCCGGGTTTCCAGTAGGCGCCTGAGCTGCCGATGCCGACGTAATTGAAGCTCTCGCAAAGATAGAGCAGGTAATCGAGGCTCTCGTGCATGTGCCAGATCGGCATTGCGCGGTCGAGATCGAGCAGCGTCTCGCGCACCAGCTGACCGTTCTCCTCCTCGGTGCCGCCGATCACGTCGGGAATGACGGCGATCGCCTGCGGGCACCGCTCGAGGATCTCGGCCGCCCATGCCTCGTAACCCTCGAGGTAAGACTCCTCTCGCGCGCTGATCCCCTGCTTGTGCAGGCTGAACGCGCCGTTATCAACGAGCAGGATCCCGTCGGCGCCGACCAGGCGGATCGCGTCGTCGAGCTGTGAGCCGAGGTCTTTGCGCGTCGCGTAAGAGACGCAAAAAGAGGCGCCGGCGAGCTGCTCGAGCAGGTGCCGCGGGGTGAGCGGCAAGCCATAAACTGCGGTGCGTTCCATCGTCGGGCCTCAGATCAAGGTCAGTTGTACGGGGGCCGCCGGCGCCTTGGGCTGGGCGGCGAAGGCGAGCAGCTCGTCGAGGTAAACCTTGGCCTCGCCGGCGGCGGGCTGCTTCATGGTGTGGCCGATCTTCCGCTCGAGGGCGCCGTAACGGCGGGCCAGCTCGGGCTGCAGCCGCGCCGCGGTCAGCAGGTCGGCCTTTTTCGCCATGATGCAAAAGCAGCAGGAAAGCCTGCTCATGCCGGCGTCGTAAGCGGGATGCAGTTTCTGGCCGGCGTCCGCGACAACCTGGCGAACATCGGCCTCGGTCAGGGTCAGGATCGGCCGCCAGCGGTAGACGGTGCGCTGAAAGCGCTTGTTGACGCTCAGCCGCTCGTCGATCTCGAGCTCGACCAGCTTCGCGCGATCGTCGCTCTCAGCGTGGCGCTCGCCGCTGCAGTTAATCACCAGATCAACGCCGAGCTCCTTCGCCAGGCCGCGGATCACAACGCCGATCGGGCCGCGCTTTAGGTCGCTGGTGCAATAGCGCTGCTGGCTCGAGGGCCACATTCCGCGGCGCTCGACCATATCGAGCAGCCGTTTCTCGCTGCCGTCTTGCCAGCGCGCGGTGCAGATCTCGAGGCGCAGGCCGGGATGATTCGACCTGATGTGCTGCTCGATCCCGGGCCAGTCGACTTCCGGCAGGTTCGCATGAACCATGACGGCGATCGCGTTCGGCCAGGCGCGCAGCGTCCGCTCGACCAGGATCGTCATTGCCTGGCTGTCTTTGCCGCCTGAGTGATTGAGCACGAACAGGGCGCGACGGCCGCTCTCGAGCTCGGTTTTGATCGTGTTCGGCAGGGTGTTTTCCATGTCCTAAGATTAGGACATGCGCCGGATTTTCCGCAGGAAATTCGTGGTTAACACCGCGCTTTTCCTGGTTAACGAGATCCCCGTCGCGACGGGGTAGGCGAGGCCTGATCACCTCGCCGGCCAGCGGGCCCGACTGACTGAGATTCGGGCCACTTCAACCGAAAGGATTAATCCGATGGGTAAGCTAATCAGCGAGCAGGGCTCGGGCGTCAAAGCGCCGGCGCAGAGCTCGGCAAAAAATAACATCGCCTGCGGCAGCGGCTCTCGGCCGACAAAGTCGCACTACACGATCAAGACCAGCGCTCCGACCGATCCGCGCGGCCTCGGCCGTCGCGTTCCTGGCGCGCTGAAATAAGGGTCGGCATTGACCGCTCAGAACAGCGGTAAAACAGCGGCGAAGCGGCGCCCTCCGACCGGGCGCCGTTTTGCAAAGGGGAAGTCCGGCAATCCTGGCGGCCGACCGATCGTGCCGCGCGACGTCAAAGAGGCGGCGCGGGTGCATACGCTCGAGGCGATCGACACGCTGGTCAAGGCTTTGCGGACGAAAGCGCTCAAGGCGCTACCGTCGCGGGTGCGAGCGGCCGAGCTGCTCCTCGATCGCGGCTGGGGCCGGCCTGACGTGAGCGCCAGGATCAAGGTCGAAGATGCTTCTAACCTTAGCCTTAGAGAAGTGCGCGCCGGGATCGCCGCATTATGGGACGATCTTAAGGCTGCGGGAGTTGTGCTCGAGGGAGACGAAACTCGGGCCAGCGGAGACGAGCCTAGCAGCGTACATTGAGGCGCTCGATCTCGGGTTTCAGCCGGCGCTGCATCACCGCAAGCTGATCGAAGCGCTCGAGGCGCTCGAGCGGCGCGACATTGGCCGGCTCATGGTCTGCATGCCGCCAGGCTCGGCCAAGTCGACTTATTGCAGCTGGCTCTTTCCGAGCTGGTATGTCGGCCGCAACCCGCGGCACTCGATCATCGGCTGCTCGCACAATGACGATCTGGCCTGGAATTGGGGCCGGCGGGTGCGCAACACGGTGCGCGATCCGGCGCATTGGGAGATCTTTGAAACGGGCCTGGCGCCGGATCTGGCGGGCGCTGGTGAGTGGGAAACGGCCGAGGGGGGTCAATACTACGCCAGCGGGATCCTCGGCTCTATGGCCGGCCACCGCGCCGACCTGGGCTCGATCGACGATCCGATCCCGTCGCGGCGCATGGCGGACTCCGACATTTACCGGCAACGCTGCTGGGATGCGTACATCAACGATTTCGTGCCGCGGCTAAAGCCCAACGCCGCGCGGCTGCTGGTCACGACACGCTGGCACGAGGATGATCTCGCCGGCCGAGTGCTCGAGAAAGAGTCGGGGCTCTGGCACCTGCTGTCGATCCCGATGGAAGCGCAGCCAGACGATCCGCTCGGGCGCCAGGTCGGCGAGCGGCTCTGGCCGGAATGGTTCACCGAGGAAATGGTGCTCGACGCAAAGCGGGACGCTCGCGCCTGGAACGCGCTCTATCAGCAGCAGCCGGCCGCGCTCGAGGGCGATTACTTTCACCTCGATTGGTTCGGCGAGTGGAAAGACCTTCCCGCCGACCTGGTCTATTACGGCGCCTCAGACTACGCCGCGACCGACGGCGCCGGCGACTACACCGAGCACGGGGTTTTTGCCATAGATGCTTGGTCGAATGTTTACGTCGTCGACTGGTGGCGCGACCAGGCGGCAACCGACGTCTGGATCGAGCGGCAATGCGATCTGATCCTGGCGCACGATCCGCTGATCTGGTTTGGCGAGGCTGGGCCGATCCGCAAGGCGGTCGAGCCGTTCCTGCTGCGTCGGATGAACGATCGCCGTGCCTTCTGCCGGCTCGAGTGGCTCTCCTCGATCGGCGACAAGCCGACGCGGGCCCGCTCCTTCCAGGCGCTCGCGAGCATGGGAAAGGTGTTCCTGCCGGCCGCACCGCTGCCGTGGAAAAGCGAGCTCCTCGGCCAGCTGACGCGGTTTCCGGCCGGGCGCTACGATGACGGGGTCGACGTCTGCTCGCTCCTCGGCCGTGGCCTGCAGCACGTCAAACCGCCGCGGATCGCCAAGCAGAGCGAGCGCCGGGGCGAGGCGCGCACCGGCGGCAGCGCCTCGAGCGACTGGATGACGCTTTAACGGTTCTTTACGCCGCCGGCGCCAGGCTCGGCCGCGGAGAGTCACAAGGGGAATACCTATGTCGGAAGGCCAAGCGGGCCGCCCGCTGTCGCTCGGCGAGCGCCGGGTGCGTATCAGCTTCAACCCAAACCAGGCGCCGCACGTCAACGAGCTGAAAACGATGGCCGCGGCCTTCGTCGACTATTGCCACGAGCTGCGCGCGATCGCGCGCGATCCCTCGCGGGTGCTCGGGCACGAGGACGTCGGCGAGCTCAACCGGCTGGTCGCGCTGGCGCAGACGCATGCCGAGGACGCCGCAATGTGGGCGGTCAAGGCCGCAACCCTCGGGCTGCCGTGATTGATTCGGCGGCTGCGCTGGTGCCTGCGCGACGTGCTGCCGATCGGGCATGTGCGCCGTGACCGATCTCGAGCGGGCCCGGCTGCGTTTCGACTGCTTCATGCAGGCGCAGCAATTCTCGCGGCCGGATCCCGACGCGACCGACGTCGGCGCGATCGGGTTCAAGCCGCGCCGCGGGATCACGGTCGACGAGGCGCTCGCGATCGCCGGCCAGATCGAGGCCTTTTGCATGAAGGGGCTCGAGTGACCGAGGAAGAATTTGCCGAGCTCGCGGCGGGCAACGTCGGCTTTGAGCTGCTCGAGCGCGTCGCGATCGTGCGCCGCAAGGATGACGGCGCGGTCGGGATCGCGCTATTGCGCAAGATGCCCGACGGCACGGTCGGCGATGACGGGGAGCCGCTGACCTGGCGCACCGTGACCTATCGGCTCGATCCCGGGGTGTGGGAGACGCTGCAGCTCGCGCTCAAGGATCCGGCGCGGCTGCGCAAGCACTTCGACGAGGCGCGCGCGGTAATGCTCAGCGGCATGGAACCGCAGGGGCGGGCGTGAGCCTCGATTACCAGCAAGAGCGGGAAATGATCGCCGCGCTCAAGGCGATCGGTTTCGTGCAGGACAAGCTGACGGCCGGCTTTCGGCGCGCGAGCGATCACCTGTGGGTCAGCTGGGCGCAGGCCGAGCAAATGTGGCTGCTGCACCTCGAGGGGCGCGCGCTCGAGCGCGACCAGGTGAAGCCAGAAAGCGAGACGGTGGCGCGGTTCGTCGGGGGCCAGGAATGACGGTTTTCGAGGGCGGCGTCGTCGGGCTGTTCGCGCTCGTGACGCTCTACGTCGTCGTGGTGGCGGCGCTCGACATTGCGCGCGCGCACCGGGGGCGCCGGCGATGATCTATCTCCTCGTCGTGGTGGTGGTGCTGCAGATCTGCACGCTGCTCGTCGCGCTGCTGGCGATCGCCGGCCTGCTGGCCGTCGAGGAGCGGCTGAGCTCGATCAAAAAGCGGCTCAACCTGCCGACGTCGGAAGATGGCGAATGAGCGGGCCGCGGCCGGCTTACAACCTGTTCCGCTATTACGAGGCCGAGCTCGACGGCGACGCTGAGCGGGTTTCGATGGCGCATGGCCGCGTCGAGTTTTATGTGATCGTCGAGGTCGGCAAGGGGGGCCGCGAGCTCGCCGCACGTCGCGAGAAAGCGGTCGAGATCCTGCTGATCGCGATCAAGGATGGGCTGCAGCCAGGTCGGCGCGGGGTGATCGTAAGCGCTGAGACGCTGGCGGCGCGCAAGGCTGCGCTGCCTGAGACGTTCGGGATGCCGCGCGATCGCGCGGCCTAGCACGGGAGTCGACGATGAAGGGCAAAAAGGGCAAGGGCAAAGCCAAGCCGGCCGCCAAGCCGGCGCCGAAGGGCAACGCGATGGCCGCCATGATGAAGGGCGGCAAGGGAAAGAGCGGCTACTGATGGCGCGCACCAAGGCCTCGCCAGGCGGCAAGGCGGCGCTGCGGGCGCAGCAGGCGCCAACGACGCCGGTCAGTCCGAAAGAGCGCGGCCGCGGCCGGCCCAGCAAGTCGGCCAAGCTCGAGAAGCGCCGGCCGGCGCCCAAGGGGCGCGATTGAAAGAGTCGCTCGAGCTGCGCGGCTATATCGCGGCCGCCGGGCCCGGCAACGTGCCGGATTACAAGCGGCCGGTGTGGTCATGCGGTCACGAGCACGCGACGCGGGGCGAGGCGATCGCCTGCCTGGCGGCGCAGCGGGCGCAGCAGCAGCAGCCGGCGCAGGCCGACGATCCAGGGGATAGCAATGGCCGCTGAGCCGATCCGGTGGCCGAGCGTCGAGCAAGAGGTGCCGCGCAACGAGGCGCAGCAGAGCGCCGAGCAATGGCTGCGCTCGATCCGCTGGCGCCTGAGCATGGCGCGGAAGGATCTCGATGCTGCCGAGCTCGACTGTGAGCGCCTGGCCGCCGCAATGGGGAAAGCACAATGGCCGAGCAACGACGCGAGCTCTTGATCGGCTGCGGTCGCCGGCGGCAGCGGCATATCCAGGTCAACGGGATCCGCGACTGGTCGAACCTGACAACGCTCGACAAAGAGCCGTCGCACGAGCCCGACATTGTCGCCGATCTCGAGGTGCTGCCGTTCGCCTGGTCAGCCTCGGACTATTGGGATGAGATTCACGCTTACGAGGTGCTCGAGCATACCGGCGCGCAAGGTGACGCGGCTTTCTTCTTCGCTCAATTCGAGGAGTTCTGGCGGATCCTCAAGCCGGGCGGTGTGCTGTGCGGCACCTGTCCGGGGTTCGGCTCGCCGTGGGTGTGGGGCGATCCCTCGCACAAGCGGGCGCTGCAAATGGAGTCGTTCGCCTTTCTCGAGCAGGTGCGTTATGGCGAGGTCGGCTATACGCCGATGAGCGATTTTCGGTCGATCTACCGCGGCGATTTTGTGGTCGAGGCGCGGCAAGAGACGCCGGCCGGGCCTCATAACCCGGTGCTGGTGTTCGTGCTGACGGCAGTCAAGCCGGCGAGGCTCGCGGGATGAAGTGCGACGCGCGCTGTCTCGAGCTGCGGCTCGGCGATATGTGCGGCCGGTGCGAGCGCCTGGTCGACCTGCGGCCGCGTGGCGGCTGGCCGGCGCCGGCGCCCGACGGGCTGAGCGAAAGCCAGCGCACGATGCTGCGCGAGGACGTCGCGCGCTATATGCGGCGCTGGGTTACGCTGCCGCTCTGCCTCGAGGATTACGAGGCCGGCATGCGCGCGCTCAACCGTCTGCTGCGCAGCTCGGTCGAGCTGCCGCGGTACTTTGTGGCCGAGGGCGAGATCGGCGACACGATCACCGTTCGTAAGCCGAATCGCTTCACCCTCGAGACGCGGCCGATCGGCTCGGGGCCGCGGTCAACAGACGAGGCGATCGCCGAGCTCGAGCCGGTCGCGATGGCCGAGGGCCCAAAGCCTCGAGCGGCCGACGATGCCGAGGCAATCCAGCGGGCGCAGCGCGAGATCTACCAGCGCGAGAACCGCCGGCCGGTGGCCTGCGCACCAGGTCAACACGATTTTCAGTGGTCGGATGGCGTCTATATCTGCCGGCATTGCCTGCGCGGCAAACGCGAGGACGGCCGCGCCTAGTTCTTCCGGCTGCGCGGGTTGTCGCCAGGTCGGCCGAGCACTCGCCAGCCTTCTCTGATCGCCGCGATCGTGCGCAGCACGTCGGGATCCGCGAGCAGCTCGGCGAGCTCGAGCGGCGTCGCGTTGCGCAGCGATAGGTCGGGCTGAAACACGAGCACCGCAGCGCAGGCGGCACAAACCGTCGTATCGCCGCCCTCTGGCGCGCGCCAGGTCGGCTCGTGAGGGTCGACAATACCTGCAGCGTTCAACAGGTGGCCGCAGCTCGGGCATAGGCTCGGCCGCGGGATCCGGTAAGTCGGCGGCTCGGTCACGAGGCTGGGCTCCTAGTGAAGCGGCCAGACCGGGAAGTAAAAAAACACCGCCCAGCATAACAGCTCATAGCGGCGGGTCATCGTCACCTCGAGGCGCCGCCGCAACCGGCGCCGATCTAGTCCCTCATGGGGTCGGCACAATGCCCGGCGCCGGCGCGGCAGCCAGGGCGATATAGCAAAATTAGTATAAGGGGTCAGCATTGGCTCAAGATCCTGCCAAACCGCGGAAGGATCCGCGGGTGCGCTTACCGCGCGTCGACGGCGCCATGAACCGCCGCATGCCGACCGCGAAAGCTGGCGGCAAGGGCTCGCTGCAGGACGATGATCCGGTCGACACGATGCAGCGCGCCGGCGACGAGACGGACAAAGGCGCCAAGGATGACGCCAAGGATCAAAAGCTGCTGGCGCGGATCCGCAAAAATCACAAGCGCTCGGCGGAATACGATAGCGACAATCGGAAAGAGGCGCTCGACGATCTGAAACACAAGATCGGATCCGGCCAGTGGCCGGCGGGCGTCGTCGCGGCGCGCAACATCGACAAGCGGCCGACGCTGACCATCAATAAGCTGCCGACCTTCGTCAACCAGGTGGTCAACGACGGGCGCGAGAACCGGCCCGCGATCCATATCTCGCCGGTCGGCGAGCGCAGCGATCGCGAGGTCGCGAAATTCATGCGCGGGCTGATCCGTCATATCGAGCGCACCAGCCAGGCCGATATTGCTTATGACACGCTCTTAGAGCAGGGCGTCGATGGTGGTTGGGGTTATCTGCGGATCCTGACCGAATACGAGCCTGCCTCGTTCAACAAGCGGATCGTGATTCAGCGGATCCGCAACCGCTTCACGGTCTACATGGATCCGTCGCGCCAGATGCCCGACGGCTCCGACGCTCACTGGTGCGTGATCTCTGAAATGATCCCGCGCGAGCAATTCGAGGAGGAATATCCCGACGCTGATCCCTGCCCGTGGGACGCGAGCGCGGTCGGCGATATGCTGATGAAAGACTGGATCAACGAGGCCGAGATCCGGATCGCCGAGTATTTTGAAATTGAGCACGATGAGAAACGCCTCGTCATGCTCGAGAATGGTCACGTCGGATATTTCGACGAGCTCGACGAGCGCGCGAAAGAGCTCGAGATCGTCGCCGAGCGCCAGGATCAAGTTCCCGTCGTGCGCTGGTACAAGGTCAGCGCAAAAGAGGTGCTCGAGCGCCGCGACTGGCCGGGGAGCTATATCCCGGTGGTCGAGATGATCGGCAACGAGACTGACGTCGAGGGCAAGGTCACAAAGTCGGGGATCATTCGCGCGGCTAAGACGCCGCAACAAATGTATAACTTTCATCGGACGCTGGGCGTCGAGCTCGTCTCGCTGCAGCCGCGCGCTCCGTATATCGTCGAGTTCGGCCAGATCGAGGGTTTCGAGGATATTTGGCGGACGGCGAACACAAAGAATCATCCCTTCCTGCCTTACAACCACGTCGAGGCCGGCGGGGCGCCGGCGCCGCCGCCGCAGCGGCAACCCTTTATCGGCTCCAATGCGGGCGTGATCGCCGAGGTGCAGCAGGCCTCGCAAGATTTCATGGCCGTGACCGGGCTGCGCTTCGACGCGACGATCGGCGAGCGCGTCTATGACGAGTCCGGCAAGGCGCTGCGCGAGCTGCAGCGGCGCGGCGACATTGGCTCGTTCCATTACATCGACAATTTCGGCCGCAGCCTGCGCCGCGTCGGCGAGATCCTGGTCGACCTGATCCCCAAGGTTTACGACACAAAGCGCGTCGTCACGATCCTGCGCGAGGACGATCAAGAGGAGCAGGTGCAGGTCGACCCTCACGCGCCGAAGGGCGTCGGCGAGGCGCGGCTCGCGACGATGGGCGGCAAGCTGACGAAAATTTACAATCCGACCCTCGGCAAGTATGGCGTGACGGTCACGCTGGGCCCGTCGGCCGCGACCAGGCGGATCGAGGCCTGGGACAATATGCTGTCGTTCTTGAAGGTCTGCCCTCCGCAGATCGCCGCGAACCTGCTCGACCTGATCGTAAAACACGCCGATTGGGAGGGCGCCGACCAGCTCTCGACGCGCCTCGCAAAGATGCTGCCGCCTGGCATGCTCGACGATGGCAGCATGAAAGACGTGCCGCCGCAGGTGCAGGCGCTGATCGCCGGCTTGAAACAGCAGCTCCAAAAGCTCGGAAACGAGCGCATGCAAATGCTCAAGGTGCTGGGCGATCAAGCGGCCGATCGGGCGCAACGCCAGGACAAGATCGACAAGGATTTCGAGGCCAAGCTGCTCGGGATCATGCAAAAGGCGCAGATCGCGCACGAGCAGCAGGTCGGGCAGCCGCTCGGCGAGCTGGCCGAGGGTGTTCGCATGCTCGAGCAGGCGCTGAGCGCCGCGCGCGCAGCAGGGAAGGGGCCAGGTGGTGCGGGGGGGCAGCAGCTGGGCCAGGGCGTCGGGGGGATGCCGCCAGGCGCCCGCCGCGCGCGCGACGGCAACTATTACGTCAACCAGGGGGGTCAATGGTACAGGCTTCAATGACGCTGCTGCCGGCCGCCATGCTGCGGGCTGGGGCGACGGCGCTCGGGATGCGGTTCCGGCCGAATCGCCAGCGGCGCAGCAAATACGGGGATCTGCAGCGGCTGCGCGCGACGCGCGGTGTCGGCCGGCCGCCGGCGCAGCGCACGGTCACGGTTATGAGCACCGACCTGGTGCAGCTCTGATGCTCGAGCACCAGGTCGAGGATGACGAGCTCGAGCTGCTCGAGCCGGCGCCGGCAACCGAGGCCGAGCTCGAGGAGATCCGCGCGATCGCGATCGCCAAGGTGCGCGCCGGCGAGCGGCTGAGCTGATGCCTCTCGAGGTGCGCGCGGTGCTGATCGTCATGGGGCTGTTTGCCGCGCTGGTATTCCTCAAGCCGTTCCTGCACCTGCGCTGAAATGTCGGATCTCGGGCCGGGCGACGTTCCTGCTGTGCTGCAGGTCGGCGAGGAGGTGCTGCCGCGCGAGGAGGCCGGGCTCTATCGCCAGCTGTTCCCGAACGGGATGCTGGCCGCGCTGCAGGGCGCAGGCCGCGCCTCGATGGCCGGGCTCGATAGTCTCAGCGGCAATTATCTGCGCGATTACGGCGACGTCCTAAGCGGCCGCTCGCGCGGCTGGGGCGCGCTGGCAACCCTCGGGACGCCAATGCTCGGCGCCGGCGTAGGCAATGCGGCGCAATGGATCCCGCGCGGCGGCGAGGCAATGCTCGATTATCTCGCCGAGTCTCGTCTGGTCGGCGCGATGCCAGGCCGCTACCAAATTCCGACCGCGCGCATAATGGCCGCGGGGCGCGATGCAGCGCTCGGGACGGCCGAGGTGGGCGAGGGTGCGCTCAACGGCGCCGAGGCCTACACCTGGGGCGCCAGGGCGGCGCCTATGCGCTATGACGATCGCTCGGGCGCCGTCGTCGACGAGCAGGGGCGCCAGTGGTTTCACGACGGCGGCACGGTCGGCGCCGGCGGCCTGGTGCCGGTCGATTATGAACCGATCTTTGACGAGGATCCGCTCGCCGCGGCGCTGCCGCTGCGGCCCGACGGCCTGGTCGCCGGCGGCAATCTCGACATTTACAACCGGCCGCTGGTCAACAATCCCGACGGCTCGATCTCGACAACCCGCTCGATCGGGATCGGCACCGATCGCGGCGAGGTGCTGGTGCCTGGCGTCGGCGATGGCCGGCAGCTGAGCTCGGCCGAGGCGCGCGATCGCTACCAGCGCACCGGCGAGAATTTCGGCACCTTCCGATCGGCCGACGAGGCGAGCGCTTATGCGCGCTGGCTGCACGAGCAACAGGCCGACCAGGTGCGGCCGATGGTGCAGGGCGCCGACGGCAGCTGGTCGGCCTATCAACCGCGCACCGCTGCCGACGCCGGCAACGCCGCGCTCGATGCGTCGGGGATCCCGCTGCTGCGCGATGCCTGGGCCTCGGCGCAGCGCGGCGAGTATCTGCCGGCGATCGGCATGGCGGGCTCTGTGGCCGCCGGCTATGTGCCGGCGCTGCGGGCGGGCGGCGCGATCGCGCGCGAAGGCCTCAACGCGATGCCGGCGCTGCTCGAGGACGTCGCCGGATCGGTGCGGCTGCCTGGCAATGCGATCGTCGAGCGCCTCGGGGGTAACAGCGCGGAAGCGACGCCGCGCCTCGAGCGGATCAACCAGCTCGCCGGCGAAGGCCTCGAGGAGCGCACGGGCGGGCGGCCGCCTGGCTATCCGCGGCGATCGTTCTCTGAGATCCAGGCCGAGGATAAGGGCGAGCTCGCCGCGCTCGAGCCGCGCTCGCGTTACGACGTCTTACCTGAGCCGATCCGCGTCTTTCACGGCTCGGGCGCTGAGTTCACGCGGCCGGATATGGGGAAGATCGGCACCGGCGAGGGCAACCAGACTTTTTCCTATGGTCTTTATTGGGGCGAGGCGCGCGGCACCGGCGAGGAGTATGCGCGCGACGCTGCGCAGCGCGATTATTTTCGCGCCACTGAGCGCGCAAAGAGCGTGATCGACAAAGCGCGGCGGCCTGGCGTGGGTCAGTTTTTCCAGCCTGGCGAGGTCGAGGCGATGCTGCGCCTCGATCCTGACCTGGCGCCGCTGGCGGATAATGAGCAGGCGGTGCGGGCGTTCTCGCACCTGGCCGGAAGAAGCGGGCCGCTGAGCGCTGACAATTCGCAAGCTGATATTCGCGCCTGGTCGGCGCTCGATACCGCAATCCGGCGGGCGCACGATAAGCAGGGGCACCTTTACGAGGGCGAGCTCTACGTCGATCCGGCCAGGACTCTTGCCTGGGAGCGGCCGCTGCGCGAGCAGAGCGACTATGTGCGGCAGAAACTCAACGAGCAATGGCTCGCGCATCCTAGCCTCGAGGATCGCTCGGGCCAGTCGCTCTATATGGACACGGCGCTAACTCAGCGGCAGCTGAGGCCTGAGCTCGATTCTCATGGAATGTGGCGCGCAGCATCTGAGACGATGCACCAGGCCGGGATTGATGCGACGCGGTATCTCGACCAGTTCTCGCGCTACAACCCGGCGGCGCTGCCGGATAATCCGATCGCCAACGAGGCGCGGCAATTCCTCGAGCAGGCGGGCGGCGATCCGGCGGCCGCGCTCAAGGCCTTCAACGATAGCAAGCCTGTCTCGCGATGGGGCACGATCGAGCGCGCCGAGATCAGAAAGGTGCTCGAGGCCGGCGGCTTCGACGCGGTCACTCACAATTACGTCACTTATTCCGACCAGCCGGTGCTGCTGCTCAAGCGCAACGGCGAGGCGATCTATCCGCCGGCGAATTTCCGCCTGGTGCCGGTCGAGGGTGAGCCTGAGTTCTGATGCGAACGATTAACCGGCGAGTGGCCGCGCAAGGGTTCGATTCCGGCCAGTATAAGACAATGTCGGTCGCGCTCGAGCCGGCGATGTTCAATGAGCTCCGCGATCTCGCGGCAGCGCGCGCTGTGCCGCTGGCGCATGTGATCCGCGAGCTGCTCGGCCAGGCGCTCAAAGCGCAAAAAGCGGCGCCGAGCTCGAGCTGAGCTGGCGCCAAGTTGTCAGGGACGCCAGGCGCCGCCTCTGATCGGCGCCGGCAATCGAGATTTAAACCCGGTTTAAACCCGGTTCAACAGTGAGCGCCAGCGGTCAGCGCTGGCCGCCGGCGTCACCTCGTCGACGAGCGCTCGAGCGGGGAGCACCGATGCGCTCGCGATCGTCCTACGCCGCGGCGCGAGCTCGCGCTGCTCTGTTTTGATCATTCTGCGCATTGGTAATGCGCAAATCAGCGGCCGCCTCGAGCGGCCTTTTTCGTGTCTACAGCAAGGGGAAACAGAATGGACAACGTGACCAATGCCGAGGCGATGGTCGCCGCTGATGCGGCGCCGCCGACGAGCGTCTCTAACTGGCCGGGCGACAAGGGCGCCGCGGTTGCGCCGCCGGCGGCCGCGAGCAATCCTGCGGCCGATGCCCCGAAAACGCCGGCCGACGGCGGGACGCCGCCCGCAGCAGAGCAAACGCCTGCCGCCCAAGGTGAGGGCGGCGAGGCTGGCGAGGGCAACCAGGCGGCGACGGATGGCGGCGACGGCGGCACGGCCGGCGCTGACGGCGAAGGTGACGGCCAGGCGGCCAAGCCGCCGGTCGACAAGTCCCTAGCCGGCCGCCTCAGCCAGCGGACGCGCGAGCGCAACGAGATCCGCGCGGAGCGCGACCAGCTCGCCGATCTCCTGTCGAAAGCGATCGAGCGCCTCGGCGATGGCGCGGCCGCGGCCAAACCGCCGGCGGATCCCGCCGCAGCGGCAACGCCGCCGGCCGAGCCTGAGCGGCCGGATCCTCGGCCGACGCGCGATCGCTTCGACGATCCGGAAGCCTATGACGAGGCGGTCGACGCCTGGAACCGGCGCCAGACGGCAAAGGTGGTGCAGGCCGAGATCGACCGCCGCGAGCAGGCAAGGCAGGCGCGCGAACAGCAAGAGGTGCGGGCCCGGCAAAACCGCGACTTTCACGCGCAGCGGACTCAGGTGTGGGAAAGCCGCGTCGCCGAGCTCGAGAACAACGAGGCAACGGCCGATTTTCGCGACAAGGCCTATTCCAACGACGTGCCGGTGCCGGATGCTATGGCGGCCATGCTGCTGACGCTCGATCGCGGGCCCGACGTGCTCTATTACCTGGCGCAGCATCCCGACGAGGCGAAAGAGATCGCCGCGATCGCCGACCAAAAGCAGGCGGGCAAGTTCAACCCGCAGGTCGCGTTCGCCGAGCTCTACGCCATACAAAAGCAGCTCGGCAAAACCGGCGTGATCAAAGCGCAGGTCAGCAAAACGCCGGCGCCGATCAACCCGGTGCGCAACAACAACCGGGCCGCGGCCAAGGATCCCGAGTCCGAATCGATGGAAGAATATGCGGCGCGTCGCTCGGCCGAGCTGCAGGCGCAGCGGCGCGGGTCGATGTTCGGCAACCGCGGCACGGCCTAGACGCAAAACGGCCGCGGGTGTTTGGCCTCCTCCCCGCGGCCGTCTGTTGGGTACTCAATCCCCATGCTCTAGCGATTCGTCATGCGGCTGCGGCGCCCTCCGTCCTACGCCGCAGGGGAAATGATACATGAACCGGCGCGGGTTTTTGACGGGGCTGCTGGCGTCGACGGCGATCGCACGCGCGCGCGCGCGCGTATCTGTTTCGATCGGCGAGCTCCTCGACGCGGCGCCGGTGCCGGTGCCGCGGTGGTTTGCGATCACGCCGAGCACGGCCGAGCTGCTGCGCGGGTGCGTCGGCCGCGACCAGGTCGAGGGCCATTTAGGCTCGCTTAACGGTTTCACGTTTAAGAGCTGATCTTCCGCGAGTCTCCCTCGTGGTCGGGGGCGTGCTCGAGGCTTACCTGCCGTCGGCCTCGAGCACTTCTGAATTTTGCGGTCGGCCTGCTTAGCCGACATTCCGAGCACCGGCATGCGATAAGCCGGTCGGCTGATCCCCGTCACCGGATCCTCTGCGCCGACGATCGGCGCCGCTGACCGCTTGCGTCAACAGCTGGGCTCAATCGCTTACCGCGTGGCGCTCACGCGATGGCTCGAGGCGGGCCTTACCGCCGGCAGATCCATCAACCCGGACTCTGCGCGCGCTCTAGGTGCGCCAGCGCGAGTCCTGAGCGGAGCGCTGATCCTCCATGTCACAATCCCTTTTGACGCCGAGCGTCATCACAAAAGAGACGCTCGTGCAGCTCGAGAACAATCTCGTTTTCGCTGGCAAGGTGAATCGCCAGTTTGAAAACCAGTTCGTGAAAATCGGCGACACGATCACCGTCCGGAAGCCCAACCGCTTCACGGTCAGCGATGGCGCCGCGCTGGTGATCCAGAACATCAACGAGCCGTCGACCAGCATCACGATCTCGAATCAGAAACACGTCGGGTTCCTGTTCTCGGCGAAAGAGCTCACGCTGACGGTCGAGGAGTTCTCAGAGCGCTACCTCAAAGGTGCCGCGCTCGCTCTCGGCAACAAGGTCGATTTCGACCTGGCCGCGCTCTATAGCCAGGTGAATAACGAGGTCGGAACGCCGGCGACGGTTCCCAACAATTTCACGTTCCTTGCCGCTGTCGGTCAGCGCATGGATGAGGGCGCGGTGCCGCAGGATGGCCGCTGCTTGGTCATCAACGCCGCGACGAACTGGTCGATGGCTGCAGCACTCTCGACGCTCTATGTCCGCAGCGTCGCCGAGCCTGCGCTCAAGGGTTTCCTGGCCGCGATCGCGAACTTTGAAATTTTCTTAGATCAAAATGTCAACACCCTGACGAGCGGCAATTATGCCGGAACGGGTGTGGTCAACGGCGCCAACCAGACCGGATCCTCGATCCTCACGAATGGGTGGACGGCCAATCGCACGCTGTTCAACGGCGGCGAGGTGGTCACGTTCGCCGGTGTCAACGCGATTAACCCGGTCAATTACCAGTCGACCGGCGCGCTGGCGAATTTCGTGATCACGGGCCCGGTCACGTCTGACGGCGCCGGCAATGCGACGCTGACGATCTCGCCGGCGATCGTGACGTCGGGCGCTTATCAGACGGTCAGCGCTTCACCGGCGAACGGTGCAGCCGTGAGCGTTATCAGCGGCGCGGCAAACAGTGTGCTCGCGAAAAACCTCGGGTTCGTGCGCGATGCGTTCGGCCTGGTCACGGTGCCAAAAGAGCTGCCGGAGGGTGTCGATTTCGCGGCGCGCGAGACGTACAAAAATATCTCGATCCGGATCGTGCGCGCCTACGACATCAACAACGACGTGACGCCGTGCCGGCTCGACATTCTCTATGGCGTCGCCGCGTTCTACCCTGAGCTGGCCTGCCGTCTGACGGTCTGAGCGAGATCGTCGAGCAGGATCGCCAATGTCAGAGCGCCTCATTCCCGCGCCGCCGCCTGGTGGGCTCAAGCCGCTGCTGCGTGTCAGCGGCGGCAACCCTGCCGGGTTTCCGGATTTCGTGCCGCTCAACCCGTGGGGTCGCGGCATGCCGAAAGCGGCGCCTCGGTCAAAGCCTGCAGTCTTTCAGCTCGTCGTGCGCGATCTGCGCAACGGCGGCCGCGAGCTGCGGGTCGGGCCGAAATGCGAGACGGCAGAAATTGCCGAGGCGCTCTGCATGGCGATCAAGCAACAGATCGAGCTCGGCCGCGAGAAGCGCTGGGCCGATCCGCAGGTAATCAACTTCACCGCTGAGCTCGGGAAAAAGCCGGCTCAGCTCTTTGTCTGAGGTTCTCCCTATGACGATGACAACGACGGAAACTCTGCAGATCGGGCCGAGCAATCCTGACGGCAAAAAGTATGGTCTGAGCGCCAGCGATCCGATCGGGTTTTATGGCGCGACGCCGATCGTGCAGCCGAGCGGCGCGCTGCAGAGCGCGATCCCGACCGGCGCGAGCGGCTACGGCAACGCCGGCGGCCAGGTGACGGTCTACACCTCGACGCAATCGCCGAGCGGCATTGCGACGATCACGTCGGCCGAGCAGTCGCTGACCGTGACCGGCGTCCTGTCGACCGATCTCGTCTGGTACAACAAGCCGACCGCGCAGGCGGGAATTGCGCTCTGCATGGGGCGCGTCTCCGCGGCGAACACGGTCAAGCTGTCGCTCGGCAATCCGACGGGCGCAACGCTGACGCCGACGGGCTCGGAAGCCTGGATCATCGGCACGATCGCGGCCAACCTGCAGGTCAGCGCCGCGCTGTCGCCGGCGGCCGTCGCCGCGAACAGTGTCTCCGAGCAGACCTTTACGCTGAGCGGCACCGCTGCCGGCGCGCTGGCGCCCGGCATGATCGCCTTTGCCAACAAGCCGACCCAGCAAGCCGGGCTCGGCCTGATGAGCGCGCGGATCACCGCCAACAACCAGGTCGCGCTGACCTTCGCCAATTTCACCGCGGCGACGATCACGCCGACCGCGTCTGAAACGTATCTTTTCAGCGCGCTATCGGGGCTCTGCGCCGTCTCGAATATCCTCAATTTCGGGGTCAACGCCGGAACGCTGGCGCTGTGCGCGACGATCTCCTCGGCCGAGCAGAGCGTGACGGAAGCGGGCATTGCCGCAACCGACGTTTGGGTCGGCGCAACCAAGCCGACCCAGCAGACCGGCCTCGCCTTTGTCGGCGGGCGCGTCTCGGGCGCCGCGACGCTGAAATTCAGCTTTGCCAATCCGACCGCGGCCAACCTGACGCCGACCGGCTCGGAAGTGTACGGGGTGACGATCTATCGTCCCTCGCCGGCCGCGCTGTTGTCGCTGTTCTCGGTCACGATCACGCCGGCGAGCGTGGCGGCCAATACGACGGCCGAGCAGACCTTTAGCGTGACGGGCATCACCTCCGGTCAGCCGGTGTGGGCCGAGCCGCAGGGCCAGCTCAACAGCACGGGCGCGATCGCCTTTGGCGGTGTGCGCGCGAGCGGCACCAACCAGATCGGCATTGTGTTCGCCAACCTCGGAAGCGCCGCGGTCGTGCCGCCGTCGCTGACCTGGCTGGTGGCGCAGATCAACCAGACGCTGCCGACCGCGGGCAATTTCGTCGCGCAGAGCGTCCTGCCGATCAACAACCAGCTGCAGAACCTCGCCAACGCGATGCGCTTGGCGCATGTGCAGCTCGGGCTGATCGCCGGCGCATAAGCCGCGGCTCTCGATAAAGCACCGGCGCCCGAACCCTCCGCGGATCGGGCGCCGGCCTTCCTTCCAGCGCAAAACTCAGGAGTCCAGCATGGACGAAAACGCCGAAACTGTGGCCGTCGATCCGGTCGCGATGACCGACGAGGCCGAGGCGCCGGTCGATCTGTGGGATCTGCTCAAGAGCGAAATGAGCGACGAGGCGCACCAGGTCGCGCAGGATCTCGCCGAAGATTTCCCGCCGCTGATGCACAAGCTCGTCGAGGCGGCCGAGCATGAGGTGCCGGCTGTCATGGGCGCAATCCTGCGGCATCCCTTCATGCAGCACCTCGAGGCGCAGCTGCCGACGGCAACGCTCGGGATCGTGCACGGGCTGCTCGGGCTCGTCCTTTAACAGTCTTTAAGGCCGGGCGCGGCAACCTCGCCGCGCTCGTGCCTCAGTTACGGGAGCCGGTGGGCGTAATCCCCTCGCCTGTCTCTCCGACCTGCAAGGCCCGGGCGGGCCGGCTCTTGGCCGGGCCACTTCCTCCCATGCTCAACGGAGAGACGAGCAATGGATGATCTAACAGCCGGCCTCGCGCCGGTGGCGATTGACGACGCGCCGACGTCGGACGGCGGCCAGGTGATCGCCGATCGGGTGCAGATCCCGACTCCGTTTATCGCGATCGCAACGCCGTCGATGACGGCGAGCTGCACGATGGCGCACCGCGCCTCGATGATCGAGCTGCGCGGCCTGCTGGTGCAGCGCGGCGTTCCGCACGTCATTTTTGACCGCAGCCGCATGATGTACCTCGACCGGGTGCGCGACTTTCTGTGCACTCAATTCCTCGAGGATTTTCCGGACGCAACCGATCTGTTTCTGGTCGATGACGACGTCGGTTTCCCGGCTGAAAAGGTGCTCGAGTTCGCGATCCGGCCTGAGCCGCTGCTGCTCGGGGCGCCGCCCAAAAAAGAGGACGTCGAAGGTGGGATCACCTTCACCGTTCGTTTCCTGGCCGATAACAGCTCGGGCCAGCCGCGGCTGATCCAGAATAACGGCCTGGTGAAGATTGACCGCGGGCCCGCCGGCTTTATGCGGATCAAGCGGTCTGTGCTGCAGCACCTGATCGAGGCGGATAAGTGCGTCCGGTATCGAGAGCCTGAGACTGGCCGGATGCTGTGGCACTTCTTCTCGTGTGGCGTCGCTCCTGATCCCGACGTTGCGGATCAACTGACCTATTGGGGCGAGGACACGATTTTCATTCAGCGCGTGATCAACGCCGGCCTCGAGTGCTGGTGCGATCCGAACATTCATTTCGCGCATACGGGTCTGAAAACCTGGCAGGGCAACCTGCTGCGCGAGCTCTTTCGTCAACACGGGAAACTGATCGAGCCGGAAGGCCTGGCGCCGTCGAGCGTCGGCGCGAGCTCGCCGGTGCCTGCTCAGAGCGAGGCTGCGGTAATGGACGATTATCCGAAATGGGTTCACGGCAAGCTGGCGCAGTCGGCCGAGGAGGAGTCCGCGATCGAGCGCGAGTTCCTGGCCGCAAATCCGGACTGGCAACCGCCGGCGCCGCCGGCGCCCGAAGGGATCGCGCCTGACGGGGTCAGCGCTTCGACGCCGATCGTGCCTGACGATCAAAAGTCGACCGCCGAGCTCGAGGCCGAGATCGAGGCCTCGCTCGAGCATGCGGCCGAGCTGACCGAACAGGTCGCCGGGCCCGCGGCTCAACCGGTCGAGACGGCACCGGCGGCCGATGCTGCAGCGCCGCAAGTGGGAGAAAATACCCCCCCCCTATTGATTCCCGCGGCCGACCAGACCGCGAACGCCGACCAGACCGCCGAGGCGGTTTCGGGCCCGGGGGCCGCAGAAATCCTCGCTGAAACACCGCAGACCGCCGCGCCGGCCGCGGTCGAAGAGACGCCGGCGGCCGAGCCGGTGGATCCCGGGTCAAATTCCGCAGAAAACCAGGTCGAACACGTCGAAGAGACGGCGCCGGCGGCCGCGGTGGATCCCGGGCTCGACGAGCTCGGC
>Ga0182009_10000023_pt1 | contig 21388 bp, 21 predicted proteins | sample Sormic07211187_1_FD_161052 | JGI IMG/M metagenome (GOLD analysis project Ga0182009, IMG submission 161052) | Bulk soil microbial communities from the field in Mead, Nebraska, USA - 072115-187_1 MetaG | ecosystem: Environmental > Terrestrial > Soil > Agricultural land > Bulk soil | place: USA... | reverse complement strand
TTAAATTTTGAAGGTTGCCTGCAAAATTGGTGGAAATAAATTGAAATGTCAAAGTAAAAACGTTGTGCTACGAAAGATATTTTTCACTCAATTATAATGCTTTAGCAAATGTTTGTGATGGACGTTAGTTTTATTACAATATTATTTTCCTACGAAAAATTCATTTATAAAATACGATTCAAAATCCAGCATATTATCATACCATTTTTACAAAAGGATTAGTTTTCATTTCATCTCCTATTGTGGTTGTGTCGCCGTGGCCGGGAAAAACAATAGTATCAGCAGGAAGGGTGTATAACTTAGTTTTGATGCTTTCTTCTAAAATGGTAAAGTCACCTCCTGGTAAATCGGTTCTACCAACACTATCCTGGAAAAGCACGTCGCCACTGATCACAAATTTGTTTTCCTTGCTGTAAAAACTTAGGTGCCCTGGAGAATGCCCTGGAGTAAACAAAACCTGCAGCTCGTCATCGCCCATTCTTATTACATCTCCTTCTTCTATAAAATTCAACTCTGCATCATAGTTATCAAATACCAATTGCCATTGTTGGCCGGAGATTGGTCCATATTCCAAAACAGGCTTTTCCAATTTGTTTAACCATAAAGTAAGGTTGTAGGTCCTGTAAATAAACTTATTGCCGAAAATATGGTCAAGATGACAATGTGTATTGAGGAGATAAACTGGTTGCAGGTGATTTTGTTCAATGAAATTTTTCAATTCAAGTTCTTCAGAGGCAAAATAACATCCTGGGTCTATAATACAACACTGGCCTTTTTCGTTGTATACTACGTATGTATTCTCCTGTACAGGTTTGAAGGTAAAAGGTTGAACCGTTAGCATGTAGCTTTTTTGTACTTTTAGTTGCAATTTACTGTCCAAAGTCGGGAGCTTTAATTAACAAGAAATCACATCTTACTTTATGATTAAATTGATCGGCCGCTTATTGGGTGCTTTGTTGCTTTTTTTCTCGTTTTGTTCAAACGCCCAGGTTAATGCCGTACAATATGGCAAGAATAGAGTTCAGTACCACAAGTTCAAGTGGAAATATTACCAGACGGATAATTTCAATACATATTTCAGCCAGGACGGCTTAGAGATTGCCAAATTTGTGGCACAAGTTGCTGAAAAGGAATTACCCGGCCTGGAAGAATTTGTTGAATATGGCCTTCAACGCAGGGCCAATATTGCCGTTTACAACAGCTTTGATGAAATGTACCAGTCAAATATTGGTTTGGGAATTGATTGGCAAAACACTGGTGGCGTTACCAAGTTGGTGAATAACAAGATGCTTATTTATTTCGATGGCAATCATGAGCACCTCAGAAAGCAGATCAGGCAGGGTATTGCAGGCGTTTTGGTAGAAAATGTTTTGTTTGGTGACGACCTGGGCGAATTTGCGGCTAACCAAACATTATTAGATCTTCCTAAGTGGCTAACCGATGGATATATTGAATATGCTGCTGAAGAGTGGAGCACAGACCTGGACAATCAACTAAAAAATGCCATGCTTAGCGGTGAATACAACAATTTTTACCAGTTTGCTTTTGAAAAACCATTGTTGGCCGGACATGCATTTTGGTATTATGTAGGTAATAAGTATGGAAAAGCCAAAACGACATATTTATTGTACCTGGCCAGGATTTACCGTAATCTCAATAGCGCCACTCAAAAAATTGCCAAGAAAAAATTTAAGGATGTTCTGAGGGACTTTATGATGGAAGAGCCGCAACGGTATTATAAAGATATCCGTGGTCGTAAAATCGTTCCGAAGGGACAATTATCAGTTTCTGTTGAAATTGGGAAAAAGAATTATATCCGTTTTAATGCCAATCCGCAACCACGGAGCTTTGCTTATGCTGACGTTGAGTACAAACAAGGAAAATATAGTGTTGTATTCCATCCCAATTTTACAGACCGTAAAGTTTTATTGAGTTACGGAACCCGTTCCGGGGAAGATGAGATCAATCCTAACATGCCGATACTGGCGTGGGACAACAAAGGCACCCGGTTGGCCTGCATCTATAATAAAGAGGGCAAGAATCGCATATTTGTTTATGATGTTGTGAACAGGATAAAGACTGTAAATGACGAGTTGCCACAGTTTACTCAAATACAGGACATGAAGTATATGCTCGATGCCAATACGCTAATTTTAAGTGCAGTGAAGAGCGGGCAGTCTGACATTTTTGTATATAAGATCGACAAAAAAACGGTTCAGCAGGTTACTGATGATATTTACGATGATCTTGATGCTTCATTTGTAGCCTTTCCAGGAAAAACCGGAATTATCTTTTCAAGCAACCGTCCATCGGCTGATGCACTTAATTCTGATACTGCAGTTGCCGAGAGAAAGTACAATATCTTTTTAATTGATAACTGGAACCAATCCGAATTCAAACAAATCTCGCAATTAACCAATGCACGTTTTGGTAATGCAAGATATCCTTCCCAGTATAATATCACACACTTTACTTTCGTAAGCGATGAAAACGGTATCAACAATCGCTATGCAGGCTTTTTCAAATCTGAAAGAGCAGGGCTTGATACACTTATTTTTATTGGTGATGAGGTGTTGCACAATCCGCCACGCAAAGAACTGGACAGCACATTGAAGGAATGGGGCAAGGCAGAAGCTGATTCGGTGGGATTTGTTTCCATCACCAATGATTCTTCGTATGTATTTCCGTTGACAAATTACCAGGCCAGCTTGTTAGAAACCAGGACTGCCGGGGATAATACATTGGTTAGTGAAGTAATCAGGCAGGGAGATTATAAGTTTCTTTACCGCTTACGTATGGACGAAAATGCATTGCGTAGAAGAAATGTTACCGCGAAGCCAACTGAGTTCATGAAGAAAGTTGAAGAACAACAACGAATTGCCACTGGTAAAGCAAGAACTTACCAACAACCTTCACCACAGGACACTTCTGGTCAAAAACAAAATGATTTCTTCAATAGCGAATTTGGTAACGACAAAAAAGATTCGTCTCAATTAGGCAAAGTTTTCGACGCAGAGGAGATTACGCAAGAATCGGTTTTAAATAAGGCAAAGCTTTATGAATACAGGCCTCCCAAATTTTTTAATGATTACGTAGTTGCGGGGCTAAACAACACTGTATTCACTCCAAACAAATACCAGATTTACCAGGGTGGTGCGGGCCCAATTCGTCCTTCAAATGGAAATGACATTAGCGGTCTGATACGCCTGGGTACAACAGACTTGTTTGAAGATTATAAAGTTTCAGGCGGGTTTAGAATAGCCCCGAACCTAAGGGACAACGATATACTTTTCGAATTCATGAATTTGAAAAAAAGATGGGATTGGGGACTTACTTATTATAGAAGTAACCAGGAAGTTAGTGTCCAGGTTGCTCCGTCGAGTCCCAATTATTTACCCGGAAAATTGTACAGCAATTATTACCTGGCACGGGTAAATTATGCGTTTGACAGGGTAAGAAGTTTGCGAACCACGATCGGACCAAGGTTTGACCGTATAACCCTGTCAAGTGTCAATCAATTGACACTTGAAACACCGGATGAAAAACGTACATATGGCCAACTTTCCATGGAATATGTCTATGATAACAGCATCAACAAAACATTAAACATTTGGAACGGCTTACGGTGGAAAGCCTATGTAGATTGGTTCACTCAAATCAGTCAGGTATCAACAACTGCAGGACGAAACCTCTTCAATGCAGGTTTTGATGCCCGTAATTACTTTCCTATTTACCGCAATGTGATTTGGGCTGTAAGAGCTGCAGGAGATTTTTCGTGGGGTAATCAAAAAGTAGTTTATTACCTGGGTGGAGTGGATGGTTGGTTTTCTCCAAAATTCAATGATGCCGATGCAGCAAGGCCGGCTCCGGATGTGGATTATGCTTACCAGGCCCTTGCAGTTAATCTTCGCGGCTTTAAACAAAACACAGCTAATGGTAATAATAATGTGGTTATCAATAGCGAAATCAGGGCACCCGTTTTTAGTACATTTTTTAATCGGCCTATTAATAATGCATTCATCCGAAATTTTCAGTTAGTTCAGTTTTTTGATTTGGGAACAGCGTGGAATGGTGCTTATGACGCAATTCAGAGACCGCATGTTTACTATTCAGATCCTAATAATCCCAACATCACAGTAAAAATAAAAGCGGGAGGCATTGGGCCGTTTGCAGGTGGTTATGGATTTGGCGCAAGAAGTACATTATTGGGCTATTTCCTACGTTTTGATGTAGCATGGGCCATGGATGTATTCTTCCAGGGAAAACCCATGATGACTGTTTCAATGGGATTGGATTTTTAATAAAACCACAAAATATTTTAAAGAGATGCAAATGCATCTCTTTTTTATTGCAATGCTTTGTTCAACTTTTTAAACGTGAAATAGATCAGGGTCAGTAAAACGCTATAGCAAAGGATCATACTCCAGTCAAATCGATTTCGAATCGGATGAATGAATAGATAACAAATGTCATTAATCAATTGTAATGGACTTGTCAACACATCCCAACTGTTGAAACGCATATAACGTCCAATGTAAACTCCAAACCCATTCAAGGCCATAATAGAAAGAACGAACAAAAGGCCCATTTTTTTGCCAATATGCTTTTCAACCAATAGTTCCATTTGCCGTACTGAAAGGATACCGAACAATATTCCGTTCCATGCAAAAGACCATAGTAATGCCAGGTCATACCAAAGAGGAACATCTCCATTCATATCAAGGTGAAATAAATCTGTAATGATATAAAAAGCGTTAGGCAGAAAAACTATCCACACAAATGCACCGATTGCAAACTTCAATTTTTTATTTATCGACGGTTCTGCCATTGTTTTGGAAATTGCAAAAGGAACAAAAGCAAGAAATAAGTTCCATGCTAAAAAAGCAAACAACAGATGGCCAGTGTACCAAATTCGAAATACCATCAAGCTCAAACTAAAGCTGTTGCTCCAGATAAGCAATTGCTCAATCTCGCTTCTGCGGAAATAAAGACGAATTAAATAACTTTTTTGCAGATATTTCATAGAAGAAATATTTTGGAAATGAAAATAAAACCAGCTACAATTATGGAGGCAGCAGAAGCAATTAATACAGCTCCTGCTGCAATATCTTTGATCAGTTTTATTTCAGGGTGTCTTTGCATTGAAATAAAATCCATTGTCTTTTCAATAGCTGTGTTAAACATTTCCGCTATCCAAACTAGAGTAACGGAAAAAACAACAGCAATGGCTTCCCATTTGTTGAGTCCAAGAGTTACGGATAAAACAAGCACAAGCAACGTAATGACCAAATGGATTTGAGCATTACGTTCGAACCGGAAAAAACTCAGGATGCCTTCCCATGCATAAACAAAACTTTTCAATCTTGCTTTCCAGGAAAAGAAGGGAGCATTGCTGTCGTATAATTTTTCATTTGGTACCATAAAGAATATCTTTTCTATTATAATGATAAAACGTTACCAGCCAATTAACCAACACAACACAGATACATAGTAGCCAACCCATAAAAATCATTTTGCTCATTGAGGCAACCCGTTTCTCCACTTCATTCAGTGACCTGCCAACTACCAGGTACGCGACTGGCCCCGCATCCACACGAACAATGCCTGTAGCGAATCTTACATTTTCTTGAGGTTGCCATGTAAGCCAATGCTCTCGGTTTGCTTTTGCGTATTCAAATACACCTTTAGGCAATCTGGGAATCTTTCCGTTTAAGTATCCTGTTGACACAATCGGATTTCCATTTTTATCGTAAGTCTCCTTAAACACGGAAAGACTTGTTTTCATTTCAACAGAATCATCAAAAGATAGTGAATTCCCTTTTTGAAGATCACTTCGTAGTTCGTTTGCAATTTGTACCTGTGGATCATTTGCGCTGGAACGATAGTTTTGTTGAACAGTACAATAAATCAATCCAATAATGATAGTAATGATTGCTATTGCGCTTAAATGTGGAATCGTATTCATAATTAATTTTTACAGTAAATAAATTAGGCAATCGCAGAAAATTATCGACGCTCAATTCAATTGTTATACATCATTTTAATTTTCATAACCCTGATCAGTTTACCATTGAATTTTTTTGGAGAAGTGCATAATTATTGCAAGTGCAACAAACAATCCTATACTTCCTAATAACAATGCGTAGTCCTGCAATTGTAGAATTGTAAATACATATGTATAGACAAGGAGTAATACGACAACTAAAACAGTTGTTAGTTTTGCAGAATTCAAAATCCCGTTCACGAACCATGTAATTAATCCAATGGTCGCAATGGATGCCACTGCATAGGATAAATTAAATCCTATGTATTCTGAAAAAGATAAAAGCAATGTATAAAATAACACCAATGCTAATCCTACCAACCCATATTGGAATGGATGAACAGATTTTTTGTTTGATGTTTCAATAAGAAAAAATGCAGCGAAAGTAAGCAGTATGCAAAGGAAAGAATATTTAACTGAACGCATGGTCTTTTGATAACCATTAACAGGCACATAAAGATTCGTGCCAAATGCATTACGATTAATGTTATTTCCAACGGTAACCGTCGCTGGGTCATTTGAGTCGGAAATGATAAAAGCATTATCCTTCCATTGCTGTGGAAAATTCCTTTTTTGGGAAACGCTTTTCCAATTTGCATAAAAGCTGTCGTTTGTGATTTTACTGTTTACTGGAAGTATATCGCCTGTAAAGCTGGGGTGCGGCCATTTTGCAGACATCTCAACTGAAGTTGATTTACCGATGGGAGTAAAAAGCAATTCTTCAGAACCGCCAAGTATCATGTCTGCTGCAAAATCAATATGGTTTACCTCTTCGACATTGTTTAAATTAAGTTGTGCATTTAATCCGTTTCCTATTGCACTACCTTCCACAGCTTCCGGAGACATAGTGAGTACCTGGTTATTCCATTGAATTTTTAGTTCTTCATTCAAGCCCTTTACATCTGAAATGTTGATATGAACAAAGGCTTTATTCCAGATCACATCCTTCGGTTCTATTTTTAATTTCTCAAGAGGCAGGGAATGAAATGCTCCTTTCAACTTCACTCTTGATGTGTAAAGCATTACTTTGTAAATGCCGCGATATTTTTCTTCGGGGCTCACAGTTGAATTGATTGTTAATGTTTCGGGAAGGAAATAAGCAAAATGTTTAGTGCCGTTCTTATTACTGCTATCACCATTCCATTGCCAAAAAGGCAAAACCAAAACAGGTCCGGTGATGTTTTGCTTCTTTGCCCATTTACTGCTTACTTCAGCAATGGCCTCCTTTTGTCGTTGTTCGCGTTCTTTAATTAAGTCCTGAATAAATAATGTTGGTATTTGCAAAATCAACACAATACCACCAATGATTAGCGCTTTAACGAGAATCTTTGTTTTGGTCCATCCATTTTGAACTACAGTTTCCATATCATTTGTTTGAATAGTGTTTAGAAATCAGTTTTTTTGTTTTATTGTAGCAAATCCACAAAGGCAAAAAGCCAAAAACTCCAAATGAACAATCGATCAGTCGCCATCCAATTGGTATTCCTCTAAATGGGCCTGCAATAAACGCAAGTGGAAATATGAGAATACAAGCAATTACGCCAAACTCAATTACCCAGATGTTTTTAACAGGGTCGCGGTAGGGCCCAATAAAAAGAACAGCAAGAATGAAATGGGCAAAGGCAAGCCAATCATAACCGTAAAGAAGAAAGGGTGTGTCATTATTTACATTTTTATATGCTGATAAAACTTTTTCCAGCCAGTTGTGCAATTGAGTAGGCCTGAAAAATATTTTTAAAAGAATTGAAAGTTCTACCTGAACAGGGATTACTGTTAATCCGCTTAAAAACAAGGTGATCATAAACACTAAAAGCAACCTCCTGATTGATTGGATGGTATTTTTATCTTTCATATAGTATCAAATAGTTGAGAAACAGAAACAGCATGTTTACCTAGAGCTATGTAACTACCGAACATTCCCAATAAAAGGATAAACCAAACTTTCCCAGGAACAAAATCTGCAAACATCGATGCCAAAACAAGAGACAAGAGAGGAATAAATGATAGCAAAAGCATCCACGTAAATGTTTTTTCAAAATTTATTCTGTGGTAAAGCCAGATAACTATTTGCAGAGAGATTAATGCAGGAGAAGCGAGCACGGTTGCTGCAAATACAGCAAGGACTATCATCGATAACGGCCACTCGAATAGTAAACAGGTTAATAACACCATACATACAATAAGCAGGGACGATATTTTGTAAACTTTCAAAAGAATCTTATAGTCTTCCATTTTTAAAAAGCACTTTGTATTTCAAAGTAAATAGACAAAAAAAATTTTATTTTATACCATTAATCATTTTTTCCAATCCTGTAATGTGATCATTAAAAGCTTTTTCTCCTGCCCTGGTAACTGCATAGGTTGTATTTGTTTTTCTGCCAATAAATCCTTTTTGCACTTTTATATACCCGCTTTCTTCCAGTGTTTGAAGATGAGTAGCAAGGTTACCGTCTGTTACTTCAAGCATTTGTTTTAAATCATTAAAGTTGACTTCTTCATTTACCATAAGAATACTCATCACACCCAAACGGATACGGTTATCAAAAATTTTATTTAAGCCTGCTATGGGGTTGTTTGTTGCCATTCCAGTTCTTTACTTCAGAAACCATTTAATTATTATTTGAATTTGACTTTCTTTCATACTTCCACCACATTACGAATCCATAAATGATGTGCAGGATGCCAAATCCAAAAGCCCAGAAATAGAGCCCGGATCTGGTAAATTGTGTATTTATCAGACCTACAATAATTTCAAGATATCCAAGATAACGGATGTCTGTGACAGTATACCTGCTACCGTTTACTAAAGCCAGACCATAAAAAATTAAAAATGCCGGTGCAATAAAATGCCAGTCGTTTTGCTGTAACATAGCCAGGATAAACAATCCACCGGTGATTAATGGAATCAGCAGATTAATCGTTAACAACTTCATGGAATGATCCCACATTGGAATGTTATCCTTGCCTGCTTTACGCCAGGTAAAGTAAAATGCAGAAACTATTGAAAGGGTTAAAACAGCAACAGCCAGTAAAAAAAGATTCAATTTAAGTTCGTGAAAAGACGAACCGGTGAAACCTCCATTATTGTCATAATCATTATAGTATTCATTTAACCAGGTATAAGCAAAATATGACCCTATTAATGCCCATATGCCAGCAGCTATGCCACTTAAACCGCTCAGTGAGATGAAACGGCTGGAACGTTGCATCATTCTCCGAATATCCTGTAACGTATCCAAATGGGTATTTTCTACGTTCATAAAAAGCACTTTGTTTTACAAAGTAAAAACAAGAATTTCACTTACCAAAGAAAAAAATGCGCTTTTTTTAAAATCAGGAAAGAAATATGGAGGTTTTGTTACCGCAAACCAAAAACCTGGCCAATCGAATTATTTATTGTCTCGCAAGCCTTTTCGATTTGTTCATCTGATATAATAAGTGGTGGCGAAATGCGCAAACAATTGGACCCAAATAAGAACCAATCAGTAATCATCCCACCTTGAATACATGTATCGATTACATCCTTACAAATTTCGAACGAATCGAATTCAATAGCCAACCATAATCCAAAAGAACGAATGGATTTTATTTTGGCATTTTGAAGAAACAATTTGAATCGTTGTTCCTTTTTTGAAACACCAAAATCATTTTCGAGTAAAATTTTGAATGCAGCCATACCAGCAGCGCAACAAACCGGATGTCCCCCGAAAGTTGTAATATGGCCCAGCACTGGATTTTCAGTTAAATGATTCATTAAATTCTTGTCAGCAATGAAAGCACCCAATGGCATGCCGCCACCCAATGCTTTTCCCAAAAGCAAAATGTCTGGAGTGACATCAAAATTTTGAAATCCCCAAAGTTTACCGGTTCTTCCAAAACCTGTTTGTATTTCATCCAGGATGAAAAGAGTCCCGGTTTGTTTGCATTTATCTTGTAATGCTTGTATCCAGTCTGTTTGTGGAGCGATGATACCCGCTTCAGCCTGGATAGTTTCTGCGATTACACAGGCGGTTTGATCAGTGATGAAGGATAGGTCTTCAAAAGAATTATAATTTAAATGCAGAACATTCGGCAACAGTGGGCGAAAAGCGTTTCTCCAGTATTCGTCACCGATAATACTTAGAGCGCCCTGGGTTGAACCGTGGTAAGAATTTTTAAACGCAATGATTTCCGTTCTACCTGTTGCTCTTTTCGAAAGTTTCATAGCACCTTCTACTGCTTCTGCGCCTGAGTTGGTGAAATAAACAGAATTTAGTAAAGGTGGCAAGTGGTCTGTAAGTAGCTTTGCATATTGCACCTGTGGATTTTGAACGAATTCACCATATACCATCACATGCATGTACTCATCCAACTGTTTTTTTATGGCTTCAACAACATTTGGATGACGATGACCAACGTTAGCAACACTGATTCCCCCAATCAAATCAATATATTTCTTTCCGGACGCATCGGTCAATTCGCAGCCTTCTGCCTTTACAATTTCCAGCGCTAACGGAGTAGATGAAGTTTGAGCAATGTGCTGAAGAAATAATTGACGAAGGTTCATCTTGCTAAAGTAAGATTTCCATTGTCCTCTTAATGGCTACCAGGTGAACATTCAAAAGTTAGAAATGGTAATTGAAGAGAGTTACCCAACTTTATAAGCATTAAAATGTCTACCAATAAATTTTAATGGAAATGACATACACAAAGAAGGCTAATTTCTGTCCCCAATCTTTAGCAGCGTCGCTACCATGCCTCAGAAAAAAATCGTAAATCTGCAACCGTAAACCAGAAAATAATGGCTCTGATTCTTCCAGTAGAAGAAAAATTTCCAAAATGGGGACAGAATTGCTTCATTGCTCCCAACGCAACTATTGTTGGTGATGTAATTATGGGTAACGAATGCAGTATATGGTTCAATGCAGTTATTCGTGGCGATGTAAACAGTGTTCAAATTGGAGACAAAGTAAACATACAGGATGGAGCTATTATCCACTGCACCTTTAAAAAAACAAAGGCAATAATAGGCAACAATGTTTCAATCGGGCACAATGCCATTGTTCATGGCTGTACTGTACACGATAATGTTTTAGTTGGAATGGGAGCAATCGTGATGGACAATGCAATAGTTCACAGCAACACCATCATCGCGGCCGGAGCTGTTGTTTTAGAAGGAACAATTTGTGAAGCGAGTGCTATTTATGCCGGCATTCCGGCAAAAAAAGTAAAAGATATTTCACCTGAAAAGATTGAAGGTGAGATCAATAGAATTGCCAATAATTATGTGGGTTATTCTAAATGGTTTGATTCTGTTAACGAAGCTTCAAAGGCCTTTTAATCCTCGGGATTTTCTTTTACCTTTATGAAAACCGTTATCAATGAAAACTGCACGCTACATTATTCTCATCTTCAGTTTTTCATTTCTTGTTACTTCATGCTCTATGTTCAAGGCTAAACGTGGCTGTCCAAGCAATGGACGGAATGTTGGTGCGGAACGTGTCCTGGATATGTCGAAGGCAGAACAAAGAAAAGCCGGAAAATTCAAGGCTTAATAATTGCATAATGCAACAAAACGGTCAGCTGGATTGTCTTTAAGTAAATTGCTCATTGTAAAAATTATATTTTATGAGTCTCACCCTACGAACAACATTAGGTTGTACAGAAGCTGTAATTGACGGCGACGGTGGATTAAAAAGATTTTACCAGATTGCTGATATTTTAAGCGATGACCTGCAGGTTGTTTTCATAAATAAAGAAGACGATTTTGATGCAATTAGTTGGGATTTCACTCTTGGGCATCACCATCTTACTTTGCAATACAGTATTTACAATGGTATCTCAGTTTTCCCTACAAGAACGAAAGATGCCAGGAAAAAAGATAACAAGGCAGTAGTGGAATTGGCGAACGTACTGGAAGGTAAACTGATGACAATTGATATGCATAAAAAGCGTATTGCCTGATTACCATTTTTGTTCCGGAATGGACTCTACTATATTATAATAGCTGATATACCTTTCCTCGTCTATTTGTCCATCAACTACCGCTGCTTCACTGCACATCCAGGTTCATTAATATGAAGACAATTGTTAAACTGGCAATCATTCAGCCTTTCTTTCATTTCAGGAAAGTAACCTGACAACTCCTGCCTTTCTACACCTATCAGTCCGAACTCTTTCATCCCTGGAGTATCGATAATTTTTCCGCCAGATGCTAATTCATACATTTCTGCAAAAGTGGTTGTATGTTGGCCCTTGCCGCTCCATCCACTTATATTTTGTGTTCTGATGGAGGCGTCAGGAATAACAGCATTAATAAAGGTAGATTTCCCGACTCCACTGTGTCCGCTCACTAGCGTAATCTTATTCTTTAGCAGTCTTTCGATAGGTTCAATATTTTGGCCTTGTTTCAGACTGATTGACGCTACCTGGTAACCTATGCTTTCATAGACCTCTTTCATTTTCTCAAATTTTGCCACGTCTTTGTCCTTATATAAATCAATTTTATTAAACAAAATGATTGCAGGCACATGATACATCTCGCAGGCAACTAAAAAACGATCTATGAACCCTTGCGAAGTTCGAGGCTCCTTTATCGTAGCAATTAATAAGGATTGGTCAATATTCGATGCAATTATATGTTGCTGACTTTTTGCTCGCGGTGACTGTCGATTGATATAATTTTTGCGATCGTGAATGTGGGTGATGATAACTGTTTGTTCGTTTTGGTGCTCTTCTTCAAAATCTACAATATCCCCGACGGCAATTGGGTTAGATGATGTGATTTCATCAAGTTTAAAAACGCCTTTTATTCTGGCATTCCACATTTTTCCAGAGTGGTCTTTTACATTATACCAACTTCCCGTTGATTTATAAACGATGCCCTGCATGTTATGGAAATGTTCTTAAAGAAGTATATCTCAAAATTATATCGAGCATCAGAAAGAATAAAGCCGCAAGAATTAACCAGACAAACTCTTCTTCAAATTTTGTTTTTGTTACCACTTCTATATCTGATTTCTCAAGGCGGTCAATTTGCCTGTAAATTTCCTGGAGACTTTCTTTGTCAATCGCCCTGAAGTAAGCTCCGTTGGTTTGGGTAGCAATTCGTTTTAATAGGTTTTCATCAAGAAAGCTTGCTATTTTATTTCCTCTCTCTTCAACCGTTCTTGTACCTAGTGCACCTAGACCAATGGTATATACTTTAACACCTTTAGCCTTGGCAATTTCCAAGGCAGTGTATGGATCAATCACCCTCGTTTCAGGTGGCTGTTCATTGCCGTCGGTCAAAAGAATGATGATTTTGCTTTTCAATTTACTCGAAGACAATCTTTGCACAGAAGTCGCAAGCCCCTCGCCTATCACAGTTCCGTCAACCAACATTCCACTTCTTAATGCCCTAATCTGGTCAACCAGGCCATCGTGGTCCGTTGACAAAGGGTATTGCGTATAACTCTCACCTGAAAAAATTACTAAGCCAATATTGTCGATTGGTCTTTTTCGTACAAACTCTTCTGCCATTTGCTTGGAAACTTCAAGTCTATTTGGAACAAAATCTGCCGAAAGCATACTTCCGCTGATATCCATGCACAAAACGATATCAATTCCCTGGCCTTTTGTTTTACTGGTTACATTACGAACCTGTGGTCGTGCTAATGAGAGAATCACACAACCAATAGCAATCAATCGAAACCAAAACGGTAAATGAATAAAACTGTTCCTTACTGTTCGAATCGTAAAAGCATCGGTACTGGTAACTTTAAAAGATGACTTCCTCCAGGATGCAGTTCGATAATAATACCATGCAAGAACAGGAAGCGACAAAAGTAAGGGCAGCACCCATTGGTTTTTGAATTCGATATGTCGTAACCAATCATAAAGCATCAGGAAACTGAAGTTTGAAGTTTAGGAGTTGCGATATTTGAATTTTCAATTGCTACAATACTTTCTTTTATGGATTCAAGCGAATTTCTCCTTTCTTCCTCTGTGGACTGATATTTTGCATATTTTACAAAATCGCTTAGCACTAAGGCTTGTACCAATTGTTGATATTGATCTGTATCCAAATTCAGCTTTTCAATTTGCATAGAGAGATCTTCTGTTGTTTTCGAAAACGAGTAAATGTTTTTTCGCTTGTGAAGATATTCACGCAAAATTTGAATCAGTTCCGTGTAAAAAAGTTTGTTGTCCGGTAACGGTTTCTTTTGTAACAAATCAAGCTTTTTCAACGCCCGCCTGTATGCACCTTCGTCCGAAACAAATTCTCCGGAAGTTTTTGGCTTGCCTCTTGGAAAAAATAAAAGAAATAGAAGCATTAATACTAAAATTCCAATTAAATACCAATACCAACTGCTTTCAGTGGGCCGTTTCGCTTCCATAATATCATGAATGTCATGATAAGGTTGGGTCGTATCAAAAGGATGGGGGGAATAAGCCACATCAATGGTTAGGGGTTTGGTTTTATAGTTCCCCAACACAAGCGGAGCAATTTGAATTTTTCCCGAATCCCAGCTGGTTAATGTAAAATTCTGTATGAGCGCTACTCCTTCACTAAACTTGGATGTATCAATTCCGGATTTATCAAGAACCTCAAAACCGGGTATCGTATCCAATTCAAAAAAATCTAAAGCTTCACCTTTATAAAAATTTGCCTGGATTCGGAGGTGAAATTGTTCTCCTATCAGAATTTTTTGTTTATCGGTTTTAAGAACTACCCTTTGAGCAGCCACAGACAGGGTAAGAACCGATATGAATACTAAAATATAGCCTTTCATTATTTATTCCTGCTGATAAAAAATCGTTGCAACACTTTTACATAATCTTCATCCGTGCGAACGTGCAGTAAACTGCATCCAGCACGTTTGAAAGTTTCGATGCAATAATCGGTGACCCGAAAGAATTCTTTTTCATATTCAAAGCGTACAAATGAACTGTTGGTATCGATCCACTTTTGGTGACCTGTTTCTGAATCTTCCACTCGCAACATTCCGATGGCCGGTAAAGTCTTATCCATTCTATCATACAGCTTGACGCCAACTACGTCGTGCTTATTGCCTGAAATGCGAAGTGCATCCTGGTAGTTGGCATCAATAAAATCACTTAAAATAAAAGAAATGCTCTGTTGCCTTGTCGTATTATTAAAATATTTGAGTGCTGCACTCAACTGCGTGGTAGCGCTTTTTGGTTCTGCTGATAACAGCTCCCTTACAATATAAAGCGCATGCTGCTTGCCTTTTTTAGGGGGAATATATTTTTCTATTTTATCACTGTATAAAATGACACCCACTTTATCACCATTGTTCACTGCAGAAAACGCTATGACAGCAGCAATTTCTGTTGCAATATCTTTTTTGTTCGCGTTTAATGTTCCGAACATGGAACTGGCACTAATATCAATAAGCAACATCACTGTTAATTCCCTTTCTTCTTCAAAAACTTTACTGAAAGGGTGGCCAAATCTCGCAGATACATTCCAGTCTATAAATCGAATATCATCTCCTGCTGCATATTCACGAACTTCTTTAAAGGACATTCCTTTTCCTTTGAATGCGGAATGATATTCGCCCGTAAAAAGATCCGTTGCAAGCTTTTTACTTTTTATCTCCAGTATTCGGACTTTCTTTATTATGTCGGCGGTTGTGAGCATAATTTGTGTTTCACAAGATTGAATAGTTCCCGGGTATAGTACTACTTCAACTTTTGGGACCCTTGGACTTTTTAGATCTACCCTTTATGGAAGATCAACTTTTTGCAGTATCTGATCAATAACATCTGTAATGACTATGTTTTCAGCCTCGGCTTCATAGGTTAACCCTATCCGATGCCGCAGCACATCATTACAAATACTTCGCACATCCTCAGGAATTACATAGCCTCTTTTATTTAGAAATGCCACAGCCTTAGAAGCGATAGCGAGGTTAATGCTGCCTCTTGGTGAAGAACCATACGAGATCAACGGCTTTAAATTATCCAATTTGTATTCCGATGGATTACGTGTGGCAAAAACAATGTCGAGGATGTATTGCTCAACCTTTTCATCCATATAAATATTGCGTACCATTTCCCTGGCATTGGCAATTTCCTGTACAGATACCACCTGGTTCACAGCGGGTGCTGTTGCACCTTGTACATTTTGGCGAATGATAATTTGTTCCTCGCTGCGAGAAGGATAGCCTACTACAACTTTCATAATAAATCTATCTACCTGTGCTTCGGGTAATGGATACGTTCCCTCCTGTTCCAATGGGTTTTGAGTAGCCAAAACCAGAAATGGTTCCTCCAATTTGTAAGTCGTATCACCAATGGTTACTTGTCTTTCCTGCATGGCTTCCAGCAAAGCACTTTGCACTTTGGCGGGGGCCCTGTTGATCTCATCTGCCAAAATAAAATTGGCGAAGATGGGACCTTTACGAACCACAAATTCATTTTTCTGTTGGTTGTAGATCAGGGTGCCAATTACGTCTGCAGGTAAAAGATCCGGCGTAAATTGTATACGGCTGAACTTTGCATGAATTGCCTGGGAAAGTGATTTAATAGTTAGCGTTTTCGCTAAACCCGGTACGCCTTCCAGCAGCACATGGCCATTACTAAGAAGCCCGATTAATAAACGGTCAAGCATGTAACTCTGACCAATAATTACTTTACCAACTTCATTACGGATGCTTTCAACAAACCGGCCTGCATAACCAATCTTTTCATTGAGCTGTCGAATATCTTCAGAGGTTTTGAACATAAATGCGGTTTAGGTCTTTAAAATACAATCTGTGCATTAGCAAAGATTCTGCCGTAAAGCTAAAATTTCGCTATTTAATCCTTTGGCTTAAAAAATGCACGTAAATTTTACATAGCTTAAATTATTTCATGAAAGATTTACTTATGAAATATACTCTTTTAATAACTGCACTTTGTTTTTCGATTCTTTCCTGCCAAAAAAACAAAGATTCAAATTCCTCGGCTGATAAAACTCAACAGCTCACAAATGGTGACTGGAGATATGATAATGGAGGAATTGGTGATCCTAATGGAAATATCCTGGTTGATTTCAGTACAACCGGAACCATCCCTGCCTGTACACTTGACAATACAATTCGTTTTAATTCCAATAACAGCGGAACGATTTCTGAAAATACCAACGTTTGTACAAATGCGCCTGCCACTTCAGCATTCACATGGAGTTTTACAAACAACGAAACTGTTTTAAATGTTTCAGCAGGAGCCGTGGCAGGTATCGGGGGAAGTTTTAGAATAAAAGAATTATCCGGGACGAGATTATCCTTACTAAAAGATACAACTGTGACCGGGCTGGGGGCAGTAACTGCCATTGTGAACCTCAAACATTAATCAGGATAGATATTTTGCGACGATTGGTAATCGCCTTCCCACACCGAACGCTTTGGAACTGACCCGAATGATTGGGCAGAATTGATTGCGCTTGTACTCATTGGTATTAACTAATTTCAAGATCCTTGTTACCTCTTTGGAATCGTAACCCTGGGCAATAATTTCTTTAGGGCCCTGCCTCAGTTCAATGTATTGATACAATACCCTGTCGAGTGTTGCATAATCTGGTAAGCTATCACTATCTTTTTGGTTAGGTCTTAATTCTGCAGAAGGTTCTTTAACCAAAATATTGTTAGGAATTATTTCTTTGTCTTTATTAATATATCTTCCCACAGCGTACACTTGTGTTTTATATAAATCTCCAAGTATACTTAAGCCGCCAGCCATATCTCCATATAAAGTACCGTATCCGGTTGCCAGTTCACTTTTATTAGATGTATTTAATAAAATATATCCCATCTTATTGGCAACTCCCATCAATAGGTTACCTCTCGCACGGCTTTGAATATTTTCCTCAGCAACATTGAATGGAAGGTCTTTAAAAATAGGATGAAGTGATTGTAAAAAGCTTTCATAAACGTCCTTGATGGCGATAAGATCATATCTGTTGCCAAGATTAGCACTCAATTTTTCTGCATCAGTGACCGAGTGGTCGGATGAGTATTGCGATGGCATGAGAAGAACGTGAACGTTTTCCTTTCCTAAAGCCTCGACAGCCAGCGCTTGCACTACTGCACTGTCTATTCCGCCGCTGGCTCCTAATGTTGCTTTTTTAAATCCCATCTTTCGGAAGTAATCTCGAATTCCTAGGATCAGGGCATCATGAATTTCCTGGATGTTCTTTGTTTCGGTTAAATATTTTAAAGTATCAGAATCGCGGCCTACTTCAGCAGGAGAATAATAATACCGACGTTCGGCCCCGTGTGGCTTCTCTGAAAGTTGCGAAACCATCACACTGGACTTGGTCATGGTAGTTGTGGAAGGATTGTCAGATTCTTTGCTTTCAGCAATGTGAGATGGATTAAAAGATGCTTCTACTGGCAAGGTATTGGACCCCAGTGGCTTTCCGCCAGAAGATTTTAGTGAGGCCAGGTCTGCCAAATAAAAATCTTCTTCAAAGTATTTCATCTCTTTCGCCAGTTTACCACTTGCATCATAAACCAAGCTTCCACCATCGAAAACAATTTCTGTTTGAGATCCTACGGTATTGCAATAGAGCATAGGCAAACCATATTTCAAGGTATGGGCTTCCATTATGCTTCTCCTTACCACATCTGCTGCATAATTATAAGGCGATGCTGAAATGTTCAACATTACATCAGGCTTTTCTTTGATCAGCATTTCCATTGGGGTAATACGATATAAAGGATTATCTCCTAAATTCCAGATGTCTTCACATATAGTTACAGCCAGTTTCTTTCCCTTAAAATCAATGCATTTCCATTCAAATGCCGGTTCAAAATAGCGGTATTCATCAAATACGTCGTAGTTAGGTAATAAAGTTTTATGAATTTCTGCTTTGATCTTTTTTTCATGAAGTAAAAAAGCAGCATTGAATAGATCCTTTCCTTCTTTTTGCGGATTATGAGCAGGGCTTCCAACAAGCACGCCAATGTCATCAGCATGTTCCTTAATTCGATCCAATGTGTCGTAACATTGACGAATAAAGTCCTTAAACTCTAAAAAATCTCTTGGAGGATAACCACAAATACATAGCTCAGAAAACATCACCAGGTCAGCGCCAACTTGTTTTGCTTTGTTAATGCCATCGATGATTTTTGTTGCATTGTCTTCAAAATTTCCGATATGATAATTTTGCTGCGCTAAAAAAATCTTCATCTTCGTTAAATCTGTTAAACCGCAAAGTTCCGAAATAAATGATGAATAAAACCGTTAACAACAGCATGCATTTTATTGTTAGCATACTGCTTTTTTTTATTGTGATCTCTTGCACTAATTCAAATGGTAAACCAAACGTTTCAGATATTAAAGTGAATGTAAAAATGGAACGGTTTGACAAGGACTTCTTTGCCATAGATACCAATCGAATTGATCAATCTCTAAATGAATTGCAGAGAAAATATCCTTCATTTTTAGCGTTATACTCCGAGTTCCTGTCCCCCATTAATGCCATGATGACGCAACAAGGCAAGACATATGAACAAGCAGTGAAAATTTTTTACAATACCATAAAACCTTTAGCGGATGGCGTCGAAAAAAAATACAAGGACCTGGACAACGTTAGAAGTGGTCTTGAACAAAGTTTTAAGTATATAAAGCACTATTATCCCTCTTTTAAAATTCCGAATGTTATTGTTTCTGTTGAAGGCTTTAATCCCGACGATCCGCAGGAAGTTTATGGAACAACCTATTACCAGGATACTTTGATTATTAGTCTTCAGATGTTTTTAGGCAGCGATTTTGTAGGTTATGATCCAGTTCAATATCCCGATTATTTGCGAAGAAGATTTAATGAAGATTACATTGTCCCCAATTCGATCCGGTCAATCGCTAATAAAATTTACGCTGATACCAGTGAATCAGCGTCATTAATTGAACAAATGATTGAAAGAGGAAAGCAATGGTATTTGTTGGACAAATTTTTACCAGAGGCATCAGACACTTTGAAAACCGGATATTCCAAAAATCAAACAGAATTCATTCAAAAGAATGAAGGCAATATTTGGGGCGAATTTTTACAAAGCACTCCTGACCCTTACACGGTTGACCAGGAGCGGATGAAAAATTATTTAGGCGAAGGGCCGTTTACACAGGATATGCCGCATGATCTTCAAGGCAATGGCACTCCGGGAAATGTTGGTCAATGGATTGGCTGGCGTATAGTGCAAAAATTCGCCGAGAATAACCCAGATATGACTTTGCAGGAAGTTTTGACCACACCGTCGAAAATGATCTTTCAGCAGGCGAAGTATAAGCCTAAATAGAATGGAAAAGGATATGTCGGCGATTTCTTGTGCTGCTTAAATAGTTCTAAGGATTCTGATAAATTAGGACTTCCGATTTTAACGACTTAAAGACTACTTCTATTCAACTCTCAGAAATGGAAATTCTATTCAACAATCTAATAAACACATAATAAAATTTCCTTGATATCATCAAGCCTAAACCTGGCCAAACCTAACATAGGCCTTTTTAGCAACTATTAGTTTTTGTTTACGTTTATAATTTAAATCTGCCTCTTGTAAATTGACCTCGAACATGCCACTTTGCTCCGAACAAATGAAGTATTTTAGGGTACATTTACAACGTTTAGCACATTTTTATTGTCTTTTTAAAATTCAAATGAGGCTGTTTATGACCTTTGCAATTGACTACAACCAATTCCTATTAAAAAATAAAATTTCCTTTTTTAGTTTTGGGGTTTCTTTTTTAGTCCTTATCTCATCCCATTCCTATGCTCATTCAGGTAATACTGCTAAGCATTTCTTCCAGGATACGATTCCAGGTACTAGAATCACAGGGAAGGTGACCACTATTGAAGATGGCCTCCCCCTGCAAGGTGCTTCTGTTCAAAACCTGAGAACGCGACTGGGAACCATCACAAATTCAGCAGGTATATTTTTTATCCAAGGGATTCGCGGGGACAGTATTCGAATTTCATATGCCGGCAAAACTTCACAAACTCTCGCTTATACCGGCCAGGCTGCTTTGGATGTTGCGTTGGTAAGGTCAGAAGGACAGCTAGGGGAAGTAATTATCACTGGTTTTCAAACCTTAAACAAAAAAAAGTTTACTGGTGCGGCCACTACTCTGAAAGCAGATGACCTTAAAATCACCGGCGGGTCTGATGTAAGCCGCATGATTGAGGGACAAGCAGCAGGTGTATCTGTTCAAAATGTGTCCGGAACGTTCGGAACAGCTCCCAAAATTCATATAAGAGGTGCGACGTCGATCAACGGTGAAAACAAACCGCTTTGGGTTGTAGATGGGGTTGTCCTCGAAGACATTGTCAATATTTCCAACGACCAGCTTTCGAGCGGTGATCCAACCACCCTGTTGGGGTCA
>Ga0182009_10000021_pt1 | contig 22132 bp, 20 predicted proteins | sample Sormic07211187_1_FD_161052 | JGI IMG/M metagenome (GOLD analysis project Ga0182009, IMG submission 161052) | Bulk soil microbial communities from the field in Mead, Nebraska, USA - 072115-187_1 MetaG | ecosystem: Environmental > Terrestrial > Soil > Agricultural land > Bulk soil | place: USA... | reverse complement strand
GGACTTCTCCGGACCCGACTCCATCCTGCTGCTCGATCGCGGCGGAGAATTGCTGCGCGCGCTTGAATTGCTCGCGCTCGAGATGCTTCGCCTGCCGTCCGGAGAACATGAAAAGATTTCGTTCGACTGCCACAACCACCGTGCTCAACGCATCCAGGAACTAAGAATGGCAGCCACGGTCGCTGCGGAGAAGGTGCGCAAGACGGGAACGCCGTATCACTTCAGCCCCATGTCATCCCGCGAACGACGGATTGTCCACCTCGCGCTACGCGAGGAGACCGACCTCCACACTGAAAGCGAAGGCGAGGGAATGCGCCGGTGTCTGGTGGTCTATCCCAAGGATCAGAAGCCTGTGGGCAAAGCCGCGCCACGCGTGTTGCCGTAATAATTTCGTGCTTAGCCCTGCAAAGCTGTAGAAGACCAGCGCAGATAGCGGCAGATCGAGGGTTTCGCCCCACTAGGCGCCAAGAACAGCCTCTCCATCTCCACTATTACTAACCTGATTCCTACGATGCGGTGAGAGTGCACCCTGGAGTACCCTCCCACTTTCGTTGGCCCACTCAGTGAAGCGCCATTGAAACGACTGCAATAAGGCCCCGGGATTCCCACTTGTTAATCGCGTCGATTCGTAGCTCGCGTGGTTCATTTCAAAGGCAAAAGAAAAGCGGCCCACTGCGGCCGCTTTCAAGCTTGCCCCACTGCTGGGTTACTTTCCCGCGCCGGCCGCAACCGCCTTGGCTGCTGGCATCATGCCCGCGATCTGCATGCTTTCAATCCGGTTCAGGATGTTCTCAATGCTCGCCCCAGTATCGACGCACGCGTCCACATAGGGATGCCGCGTACCGTCCGCGTGCAGCACCAGCACGCTGATCTCGCCATTCGCCTTCTTCGCCATGTACGGCAAGTGATGCCGGTCGTTGCGGGTTAATGTCGCACCCAGTACCAGCAGGTCGAATGTGGACTTCTTCAAAGCCTCGTCCACTGCTTTGCGCCCAATGGCTTTCTGCACCGTATGCCCGGCCTTTTCCATAGCCGTGCCGTGCTGCGCTAATACGTCTTCTTCTCCTTCACCGTAAAGAATTCTCAACTTTGATTTCCCCATGGACTCCATCCTCGCTTGGCGCCTGACGCACCGGCACCTGCCAGTCACGGTAACAACCGCCCGGGTCTCGGAAAACGTCACCGAAGACGCATGACGAACGACACTGCTTTGCCACTATTGGGCCCCCACTCCTTAAAATTCTTCCCCTGAAAGCCTTCCGGGGGCTACACTTCTGCGCGGAGGCTTTCCATTCCCATGTCCGCCACATTTGTCTGGAGAGCAGTACTCTTATCGTTAGTGTTGACCCCCTCGCTTCTGGCCCAATCCGACCCGCCAACGTCCACTACGACTTGCAATCTGGATGATGGTCGCCAGGTTTACGTAAGGTATGTCCCTGTTCCGGCTAATAAAGAGAGAATTCAAAACGGCAAACCGTTGATTCCCGGCGGCACCGCCATGACGCTGTTCACCGAAGCGCAACTCTCGCTGGGGACTTCCACGATTCCAATCGGCGCGTACACGCTGTACCCGATCCCGGCGCGCGGGAACTGGACCTTGGCGGTGAGTAAGAATGTCAGTGCGGCCGCCACATACGACGAAAAGCAGGACGTCGCCAAAACCGCCATGGAGACGGTGCAGGTTGAGCAGGCCTCCGACGCCTTGGAGGTCGCCTTCGCCCATGTGGGAGCGCGTTGCACTTTGCGGATTTATATCGGCAAGTCAGCCTCCTTCGCCGATTTCACCGCGAAGTGATGGAGAGTGAGCAACGACTCTGAGGAAAACCGCTGCGCTTTCCTCTGTGCTCCGCAGCGCCCTCTGTGGTAAGAGTTCGTCAATGCGTTCTCTGTTTCTTCTAATCGTCGCCTGCAGTGCAACAGCACAAACGGGACCCCGCATTCAGATCTCTCATACGACGGAGAACTTACGCGGAGTCAGTGCAGTCTCGCGCCAGATTGCCTGGGCCAGCGGCACTCATGGCACCTATCTTCGTACAACGGATGGCGGACGCAGTTGGACTGCTCACCAGGTCCCGGATGCCCCCGCACTCGACTTCCGTGGCGTAGCTGCACTCTCCGCAGACGAAGCCTTTCTGATGTCTTCCGGACCGGGCGACCAATCGCGCATCTATCACAGTGCCGACGGTGGCCAGCATTGGCAACTTCAATACACCAACAGCAATCCCAAGGGATTCTTTGATTCCATCGCCTTCTGGGATGCGAAGCATGGCGTCGTATTAGGCGATCCCATTCCAGACGACTCCGGCAAGCTGAAGTTTGAATTGCTGGAGACCGAAGATGGCCAATCGTGGCATCGAATGCCATCGTCGCAACTGCCGGAAGCCGCCGCGGGCGAAGGCGCCTTCGCAGCCTCAAATAGCTGTACCTCGATTCTTCCCGTCTCTGGCGATCGCAACATCTGGTTCGCAACCGGCGGCAAGACTGCTCGCGTCTTCCACTCGCCTGACTTTGGTCAAACGTGGCAGGTCTTCGACACTCCGATGATGCAGGGCGCCGATTCCACGGGAATCTTCTCTATCGCCTTCCGCGATCCGCTGCATGGCGTAATCGCCGGAGGCGACTACAAGCATCCGAAGAAAGATGGCCCTAACCTCGCATTCACGGAAGACGGAGGAAAAACCTGGAAGCTCGCCACCATCAAGCCTCAGGCATACTTCTCCGCGATTGCCTACGATCGCCGCGTGAACCAGGCAGCCGCTCAGCAAAAAGCAGCTGAATCAGCTGCCGAAACCGCCGGAAAACGAATCCGCATGAAACCCATCTCGCCGCAACGCCTCTTTGTCATCGGCGAAGACTTCATCTTTGACTTCGAATTGCCCAACAATCCACACCGCATCGGGGGCAAGAAGAAGCAAGGCTACACGTTCAATTCGGTGAGCACATATCCAGAAGGCGGAGCGCTGGTGGTCGGCCCAAAAGGCACAATCGCGTTCATCCCCTGATTGGCATGGTAGGCCCACGTAGAGAGCCCTTGGCTGTCCCGGTGTCTGTTACTAAAGTCCCATCCCTTCCCGTCCTTTTCAATCGCCGCAACATCCCGCACCATATAGAGCATTAGAAATCTCTCAATCTCCCCCAGATTCGAGAACACAGTGAAACAGCTATGTCTTGCCCTGATCTTTGCCGCTGCCGCCCTGACCTGCGCGCAATCGCAAACGTCTAACTCCGCTGCTACCGCAACCGTTTCGCGCACCACCAAGGCGATGCATTACCGCCTGCAAGGTGGATCGCTGAAGGTCGATTTCCAGGGAACCGACCTGCTGCAAGGCTCCAGCGGCGAGGCCAAGGTCGAAGGCAAGAAGACGAATCTCGAAATTGATGCCAGGTTTGCCGGCTTTGAAGCAGCCACCAAGTTCGGCCTGGAGTACCTGACTTACGTGCTCTGGGCGGTATCGCCGCAGGGGCGTCCAGACAATCTTGGCGAGCTTACTCTCGACAAGAATGGAAATGGCCATGTGAAGGCCTTCACCGATCTGCAGACCTTCGGCATGATCGTCACTGCCGAGCCGTACTTTGCGGTGACGCAGCCGGGCAACATGGTCGTCTCCGAGAGCGTAGCCATCAACGGCGCAGCCACCGAGAACATCGAGGCGAAATACGAGCTGGTTACTCGCGGCACCTACTCGTCGAATAACACGCATATTCAGGACGCCATCTTCGGAATCGACAGCAAGACTCCCCTGGCATTATTCGAATCACGCAACGCTCTGCGCATCGCCCACATAGCCGACGCCGATAAGTACGCCGCGTCGATCCTGGCGAAAGCCAGCCAGCAACAGATGCACGCGGAAGATTTGTACCGCCAGAAACAGAACAAGGCCACCATCGAAGCCGCGGCCAAGGAAGCGACTCAGACCGCGGAAGAAGCGCGGGTCATGGCGGTGAAACAGAAAGCCGAAGTGGAAGCTCAGGCAGCCGCTGCCGCTCGTGAAGCCAGGGCCCGTGCCGATGCTGACGCTGAGGGACGCCGCCGCGCCGAGGCTGAAGTCGCCCGCCAGCAGGCCGAACAAGCTCGCATGCAAGCTGAACAAGCAAAGGCGGAAGCTGAACGCATGAAGCAGGAAGCCCTGGCCGCCGCGCAGGATGCGGCACGCCAGAAGGAAGAGGCTGAGAAAGCAAAGGCTGAGGCGCTGGCGCAGCAACAGGCTCTTGCCGTCGAAGCCGATAAAGCGAAAGCTGCGGCCGCACAATCCGAGATCCTTCGCCAGCAAGCGGAGAAGGACAAGGCTGATCTCCGAGCCCGTCTCTTGCAGCAGCTCAATTCGATTCTCGCCACGCGAGACTCCGCCCGCGGACTGATCGCGAATATGTCAGACGTGCTGTTCCGCAGTGGCAGCTACGAACTTCTGCCCGCCGCCCGCGAGCGCCTGGCGAAAGTTTCCGGAATTGTCCTCGCCTATCCCAGCCTGCACCTCGCCGTGGAAGGTCACACGGATAGTGTGGGCGGCGACGAGTACAATCAGAATCTGTCAGAGCACCGCGCAGAATCGGTGCGCGATTATTTCGTGCAGCAGGGAGTCCCTGCCGCTTCCATCGAAGCCAAGGGTTTCGGCAAGACTGAACCCATCGCCACCAACGAAACCTCCGAGGGACGCGCGCAAAACCGGCGCGTAGAGTTGGTCCTATCCGGCGACGCAATCGGAAACAACGCAGACGAGTCCGCCCCCGCGCAGACCGCTTCCAGCCACTAATTATCGACGTGTGCAGGGGCGGACGCCTCGTCCGCCCCGCTCGCGAACCGATCGTGAGTGAGCAATCGTAAAATTGCGTGTTTCGAAGGCCATCTCGCCCTCACCCCTTCGCGCTAAACTGAACTTGGAAAACTTCCGGAGGCCCTCCCGTGACGAAGGATCACGATCAACATCTGCGCCAGAACCTCGCCTACTTGATTTCCGGCGGCGGAGCCCACGCGAAATTCGACGACGCTATCAAGAATCTCCCGGCCGATGTGCGCGGCGCCAAGCCCCCGAATTTCCCGCATTCCGCCTGGATGCTGCTTGAGCACCTCCGCATTGCGCAATGGGATATCCTCGAATTCAGCCGCAATAAAAAACACATCTCCCCAAAGTGGCCGGAAGGATACTGGCCAAAGAGCGAAGCGCCGCCAACTGCCACAGCCTGGAACAAGAGCATCCAGCAATTCCGAGCCGATCAGCAAGCAATGATCGACCTGGTAGAAAATCCCAAGACCGATCTGTTCGCCAAAATTCCATGGGGCGATGGCCAAACCATCCTGCGCGAAGCGCTGCTAGTCGCAGATCACAATGCATACCATCTGGCGCAGCTAGTAGACCTCCGCCGGCTGTTAGGAGTCTGGACGAACTAAAGAGATGGCAGGGCGCTCAACCCTTTCCGTGCAATTCGCGGGAGGGTGGGGATTTTGACGTCGGATAACCAGGCCATGAACTCGTTTTCGCAACTTAGGCGGGTTTCGCTACGTGATCTGATAAATCCGCGCTAAGTGCGCCGCCCACATCCTCCCGCTGGAAACGGCTCAATGACCGTTTTCGAAACACAACCCTGACTCCCTCTCTCCACCTCTCGTCAATGCCCACGAATGCCCACTCAATCTCCGGCGAGATGTATTTCAAAATTGTGTCGGTTGACGGATGCACACGCAAAGCCGGAGCGACGAGGAACAGCAACGGGGATTGCTGCGCCAATTCTCTCCCGCCGAAGTATCCAAAGTGCAGAAACTCGCCCCGTTCATGGTGCCATTGCACCCGCGCCCAATAATCCAGCCCCTGCAGTGGCAGGTGAATATCCTCGTCCGCTTTCAATTCCACAACCGCCAGGCGTGCCTTGCGTGTTAAGTCAGCACATCGATCATCGCCCGGTCCGCAGCCGAAAATGCCGGCACCTGGGAATACGCGGACTCCGCTTCGAGCCGCTCATCAATCACGCTTACATCTGCCATCACCAGCGATTCCAGCCAGCGTTCCGGATGCATGCGGAACAAGCGATCCTGCCGCGGCCCGTAGGGATGCCGCGCATCGCGCAACGCCGCCAACAAGTGCACAAAAGTTGCCCAGTTGCGATCTTCCAGGACGCATTCTTCCGGGCCCACGCCGAACACGATCTCCTGCTTGCTCCGAAATGTGACGGCTTCGGCTCCCATGCGCGCACGGCCAAACTCCAGCCCTCGCCAGCGAAAAGTGATTTCTGCCGGACAAAGGACGGCCACTTCGCAATTGGGCAGAATCCCCTTCACGCGGGTGATGGATTGCGCGAATCGCTCCAGCGCGGCCGCTTCATTGGCGGCATGGACCAGTCGCGTCGCCACATTCCCCCGGTCCGAGCAGTCGATCTCGACCACGGAGTCATGATGCTCATTAAATTCAAAGAGCCTCCATTTCGCGGCGGCCCGGTTCAGATTCGCCATGCGCTCCCGCACCAGCGCCGAACGACCCTGGGGCACAAATAAAACGAGCCCCTCAATGAACATCCCAGCGTGCCCCGCTCCCCCTCGATTTTGCGCGACGTGGGGATTCTCGCGGCAAGCATCCAGCCACAAAATAGCGAAAGTTAGAGCCGCATCCACCGAGCCCTGAGTTTCCGATGCATTTACCCCCAGAACTGCAAACCCCGACTGTCCCCGGCGCACCAACCCGCGTGTATAGATAGGACCAAACGACTTCTCCAGATCGACTCCGGTGGTCAATCGGGTTATTCGATATTCAGGCAAATGCCTCTCAATAGCCCGGCGCAACTTCTGTTCATAGCCCCTGCGCGCCAACTTCTTCTCAGAAGGAGACCGGCGGTCGTGCTCTCGGCAAATTTCCAGCTTCGTTGGACGACTCTGGCCCAGGCGCTGCACCGCGAGGCGCAACGTTCCACCTTTTACCTCGGCATCCAGCACCCGCCTGACCGCATTCCGCTCCGCCGACCATATATGCAGCAAGCACTTGTTGTACTCCCCCGAAATGGAATACTTCGCCTGCGCCAAATCAAACGTCGCCGCGCCATCCTCGAGCACCACAGCGCCTGCAGCTTCGGCCAGGAAATCCTGCATCGTTCGGTTGAGGCTCTCTGGAGTCACCCCCAGAATTGTCCACATCCTGGGGCCGCCAGTCTGTGACAAATGAACATCACCCTGTGGACGTTCGCATTCCGCCGCAAACCACTGTGGGATAATGAACTCACAGGAGCGCCTCCGAGTCCTCAACAAACTCGCGGGCATCTAACCAACGTGGAAAATATTAAAGACAAAGCCCGCTTCTTCTTCGAGCACTATGGCCTGACGGATCGTGACCTGGAGCACTATCTCTCGGCAGCCCTTTCGGCGGGGGGCGACTACGCCGACCTCTATTTCGAATATCTCTCCTCAACTTCGCTGATGGTCGACGAGTCCATGGTCAAATCTGCCAGCCAGGGCATTTCTGCCGGTTGCGGAGTTCGCGTCGTTTCGGGCGAGCGTACCGGATATGCTTACACCGACGACCTCTCCGGCGACCGCATTTTGCACGCCGCACGTACGGCTGCGTTGATCGCCAGTGCGCCTGCAAAAGCCAAGGTGGCCGGATTCCAGAAGTCCGCGGCCCGCAGTCTCTATCCAGTGACGCTGCCCTCGGTTGACGCCGAGATCAGTGCGAAGGTGGAACTCGTAATGCGCGCCGATAAAGCTGCCCGCGCCTACGACCCACGAATCAAAGAAGTCCGCGCCAGCTACGCCGACGAGCTCCGCAATATCCTGGTCGTCGCCTCCGATGGAACCTTCGCCGAAGATTCCCAGCCACTCGCCCGCATGAATGTTTCCTGCATCGCTAAGACCGACGGCAACTCCGCGCGCGGGACTGCCGGTGGCGGAGGCCGCGTAGCCCTGGACTTCTTCTTTGGCGATAAGAATCCTGAATACTTCGCCAAAGAAGCCGCGCGGCAGGCGCTCCTGCAACTCGACGCCCGTGAAGCTCCCGCTGGAGAAATGGAAGTCGTCCTCGGCCCCGGATGGCCCGGCGTCCTGCTGCACGAAGCGGTGGGCCACGGCCTGGAAGCCGACTTCAATCGCAAGCAGACATCCGCTTTTGCCGGCTTGATCGGCAAACGCGTGGCTAGCGAGAAATGCACGGTGGTCGACAACGGCACCATGCCCTGGCGTCGCGGATCCCTCAATGTGGACGATGAAGGCGAGCCCACCCAGGAAACCGTGCTGATCGAAAACGGAATCCTGAAAGGTTACCTGAGCGACAAGCTTTCGGCGCGCCTGATGGGCATCGCCGACACCGGCAACGGGCGTCGCGAAAGCTACGAGCACATTCCCATGCCACGAATGACCAACACTTACATGCTGGCTGGGCAAGATCATCCCGAAGACATCATTCGCTCGGTGAAGCATGGTGTGTACGCTGTTAATTTTGGCGGAGGCCAGGTGGATATCACCAACGGTAAATTCGTTTTTTCCGCCAGCGAAGCCTACATGATCGAAGATGGCAAGATTACCGCGCCAATTAAGGGCGCGACCCTGATCGGCAACGGCCCTGATGTTCTGACCAGAGTATCGATGGTCGGCAATGACCTGAAGCTGGACGAAGGTGTGGGCACCTGCGGCAAAGACGGGCAAGCGGTCCCGGTTGGCGTTGGCATTCCAACCCTGAAAGTGGACCGCCTCACCGTCGGCGGCACCGCCAGAAAAGACCCCGGCGGTTTCATGCAGTAGATCCCCGTCATCCTGAGTGAAGCGTTTTCAACGAAGCATGTCACCCTGAGCGAAGCGAAGGATCCCTGCACTTCCTCCGCGTACTCTGCACTACATAATTTCTATGTCGCCAGCAAAACTCGAGACTCAGCAACCGAAACTCGCCACCGACCTGCGCGAAGTTGCCCAGGACATCGTCCGCCGCGCGATGAAAGGCGGCGCCACTGCCGCCGAATGTGTCGCCCGGGAAGGCGACGAATTCTCCACTCTCGTCCGCCTTGGGCAAGTCGAGACGCTGAAAGAATCCGGCTCAAGATCCATCGGAGTCCGCATCTTCTTCGGACAGCGCTCGGCCAGCACGTACTCCAGTGACTTCTCCCGCTCCGGCCTCGATCGCATGCTGAACTCGGCGCTCGAGCTCGCGAAAATCACCTCCGAGGATCCTTTCGGGGGAATCCCCCCAGCCGATCAACTCGGCCAGATCCCCGGCGACCTCGAGCTCTATCACGAAGACGTGTACTCCCTGCCCGGGGCCGACCGCATCGATTACGCGCGCCGCACCGAGAAAGCCGCGCTCGATTTTGATCCGCGCATCAAGAATTCCGAAGGCGGATCCTTCGATGCCGCCACCGGACACAAAGTTTTGGCGAACTCGCACGGATTCGTAGGAGAATTCTCCCGTTCCTATTGTTCCGTGGCGGCCGTTCCTATCGCGCAGACGGATGACGGCGCCATGCAGCGAGACTACTGGTTCTCGGTCGCGCGCACCCTGAAGAAACTCGACTCCCCCGAAAAGGTTGGCAGGATCGCCGCCGAACGCACCCTTCGGCGTCTGGGCGCCCGCAAGGCGAAAACTGCGAAAGTTCCGGTCGTCTTCGATCCGATGGTCTCGACCTCAATTCTCGAGCACATCTTTGAAGGCATCAACGGAGACTCCGTCTATCGCGGGGCATCGTTTCTCGCCGGAAAGCTGGGTCAAAAGATCGCCGGCGATAACGTGACGATCATTGACGACGGCACGATCCCGGGTGGATTCGGGACAAGCCCGTTTGACGGCGAAGGCATCCCTACCCGCCGCACAGTCGTCATCGAAAATGGCGTGCTGAACTCTTACCTTCTGAACACGTACACGGCGAAGAAACTCGGGCTGCAAACCACCGGCAATGCCTCGCGCGGATTGGCCGGCACTCCCGGCATCGGTCCGGGAAATTACTTTCTACAGCCGGGTCCGAGAGCTCCGAAGGATTTGATCGTAGGAATCAAAGAAGGCCTGTACGTAACGGAATTTCTCGGTCAAGGCGTCAATCTTGTCACCGGCGACTACTCCCGCGGCGCATCCGGACTGTGGATCTCCAATGGCGAACTCACCTACCCCGTCGAAGAAATCACGGTTGCGGGAAACTTGAAGGATTTATTCTTCAACATTTCTGAAATCGCCAGCGACCTCGAATTCCGCGGTTCAGTAGCCGCCCCCACGATCCGCGTCGATGGTCTAATAGTGGGCGGCGAATAGTTCTCACGTAGGGCGCGAAGCACCTGTGTCTCAAGCGCCGGTCCCGGGCTTCCGTCGGCTGCTATCCTCCGCAGTTACCGCTTGCCTTCCAAGCGCATAAGGTTTAGACATTCCTGTTCGATCACTGTGAACCCATACGGAGATTCCATGAACCGCCGTTGCTTCCTGAAATCCGCGAACCTTGCTGGACTTGCAATCGCAATTCCGTCTTCGACGTTTGCGGCCGAAGAAAAAAAATCAGCTCCTCCGCAACCAACGTCCCCGAATCCGAAAACCATCCTGCTGAAAGACTACCGTCCACGCTCCATCTACAAAATTCCGGTGACAGAAGTTGCCAAAGCCAAATACCCCATCATCGACATGCACTCGCATCCCTACGCGAAAACTGAAGCCGAGATCAACACCTGGCTGAAGAACATGGACGAATGCAATGTGGAGAAAACCATGATCCTCACCATGAGCACGGGAAAGGAATTCGACGACATCTACGCGAAATATTCCAAACATCCCGAGCGCTTCGAAGTGTGGTGCGGCCTGGATCTGAGTGGGTACAACCAGCCCGGCTTTGGGACGGGCGCAGCGAAAGAATTGGAGCGCTGCCGGGAAAAGGGAGCTCGCGGAATCGGCGAGATTCACGACAAAGGGCAGGGCTTGCGCTCAGGAAAATCGAGCGCACCCGGAATGCATCCTGACGACCCACGCGTGGATGTGATCTGGGAAAAGGCCGGGGAACTTCGCATGCCTGTCAGCCTGCATGTCGCTGATCCTATCTGGATGTATGAGCCCATGGACAAGCATAACGACGGCCTGATGAATGCCTTCGAATGGCGCCTCGACAACCAGCCCAAGATCGTCAAGCTCCCGGGCATGGTGGATATTCTCGAACGCACGGCGAGCCGCCACCGCAACACGACATTCGTAGCCTGCCATTTCGCGAACCTGGATTACGATCTGAATCACCTGGGCGAGGTCTTCGGCCGCAATCCCAATCTGTACGCCGACATTTCCGCCCGCTACGCAGAGACCGCGCCCATTCCCCGTTTCGCCGCGCAATTCTACGCCAAGCATGCCGGCCGCCTGGTCTACGGAACCGACATGGGATTCGACTCGCAGATGTACCGGATCACCTTCCGCATCCTCGAATCCCAGGATGAGCACTTCTATGAACCTGAGCAATTCTCGTATCACTGGCCGCTGTATGGCCTGGGCCTAAGCGATGATGTCCTGAAGCAGGTCTATCAAGAAAACGCCGCAAAACTCCTAGCTGCCCGCGAGGCGTGATTAGATCACCCCCCTTCCCGCGCTTTTCGCGGGAGGGTGGGGATTTTGACTTTCTAACCTGGATGGATTTTCGGGAGCACGACGATTTTGAATCTGATCCTCCACTCGAGCTTGACTGCTGTTCCGTTTGATTGAAGGACGCCGCCCCCGAATCGACATTCAAATTCCGACAGCCTACAATCAGCTTGATGAGCACCTTGGACCAGCAGAGTCCGGCGACTGAAGAACACGACAACAGTCGCGTCATTATCGCGGTCGCGGTTACAGTTGTGATCGGAATCGCGCTGGCCGCCGCCTTCCTGCTCCGTGAACCGCCGAAGCAGGTAAAAGCTCCTTCACCCTACATTGCCAATCTCAAGCTCTCAGATTTCAAAATGAGCGCCGCCGAGAATTTTATTGGGGCTACAGTAAGCTACATTGACGGCAAGATCACCAATGCCGGAGACAAGACCGTCACCCATGTGGTGGTGCAGGTTAATTTCGAAGATTCCATGGGCCAGGTTGCACAGCGCGAAGCTCTCCCGCTCAGAGTCGTAAAGAGTAATGGCGCCTACGAAGAGCCCGTCGATCTAAACGCAGCGCCACTTGCTCCCGGCCAAAGCGCATCCTTCCGCCTCACCTTTGATAGCATCTCTTCGCAGTGGAACCACCAGTATCCCGACATCACCATCACTGACGTAGCCACGAAGTAGCGCCCAAGCAAAACGATTGCCTATCGACCGTCTTCCCCGCGACCTCTGTAGCGATCGCTCTCGCCTCCGTTACAATGATCCCGTGCCCGAAGTAAAACCATTCCGCCTGACGGAGTCGGTGAAAGCCGCGGGTTGAGCGTCCAAGCTGAGTCCAGCGGTGCTGGACAAAGTGCTTGGGAAATTAGCCCGGCAACACGACCCCAACGTCCTGGTCGGCTTCGACCATGCCGACGACGCCGGCGTGTATCAAATTGCGCCCGACCAGGCGCTGGTCCAGACAGTAGACTTCTTCACTCCCATCGTGGACGATCCCTACACCTTCGGCCAGATCGCCGCCACCAATTCGCTGAGCGATGTCTATGCCATGGGTGGCAAGCCGCTCACCGCGCTGGCTCTAGTCTGCTTTCCGGATAAAGCGGACCTGGAAATTCTCGAACGCATCCTGGCCGGCGGCCTCTCAAAAATGATCGAGGCCGGATGCACAGTGATCGGCGGCCACAGCATCCGCGACGAAGAAACCAAGTTCGGCTACTCGGTAACAGGCCTGATCCATCCCCAAAAAATCCACGCCAACCAAGGCGCCCAAGCGGGAGACGCGTTGATCCTGACCAAAGCCGTTGGCACCGGCGTAATCTCCACGGCAATAAAAAAGGACAAAGCCAAACCAGCATGGATCGAAGCAGCCATAGCCTCGATGACCACGTTGAATAAGCAAGCCGCCGAAGTAGTAACGACCCATGTAGGGACAGCCGGCTCGGCTGCGCAGTCGAGCGCAGCTCGACAGCCGTTCGCCGTCCATGCCATGACCGACATCACCGGCTTCGGCCTGATCGGCCATTTGCGCGAAATGCTGCTAGCCTCGAATGTCTCAGCAACCATCTCCGCCAGCGCAGTCCCAGTTCTCGAAGGCGCCCTAGAATGCGTAAAACAAGGTCACATCCCCGGCGGCCTTAACAACAACCGCGACTTCGCCGAATGCATGGTCGAATACGACTCCGACATTTCCGAGGACCTCCGCACCATCCTCTACGATCCCCAAACCGCCGGAGGCCTGTTGATCGCCGCAGAAAATGGCGAGCAGTTGCTTAGCAAGCTGCACGCCGCCGCAATTCCCGCCACCCAGATAGGCGAAATAGGTAATAAAACCAGGCCCCTGATCAAAGTGAGGAAATAGCCCCGCCCTTCCCGCGTCTTTGGCGGGAGGGTGCGGATTCTGAATTCCTCGCGTCCTCCACAAATTCAGCAGCCCAATTCGCACAACAGCATCATAAGAAGTGCGCGCTTAATTCCAGCCGGAGAAAGTCATCATGCAATTTCGCACACTAGGCCGCCAAGGCCTCGAAGTCTCAGCCGAAGGCCTCGGCTGCATGGGTATGTCCGAGTTCTACTCCGGACGCGACGACAATGAGTCCATCGCGACCATTCACCGCGCTCTCGAACTCGGCGTCACCTTTCTCGACACTGCCGACGTCTACGGTCCTTTTCTAAACGAAGAACTCGTGGGACGCGCCATCAAAGGCAAGCGCGACCAGGTAGTCCTGGCCACAAAATTCGGGATCGTCCGCGATCCCGCCAATCCCATGGCCCGTGGGGTAAACGGCAAGCCCGACTACGTGAAGAAATCCTGCGAAGCCAGCCTGCGCCGCCTGAGCGTGGACCACATCGATCTCTATTACCAGCACCGCGTCGATCCTGGCACGCCGATCGAAGAAACCATCGGTGCAATGGCGCAACTAGTCAAGGAAGGCAAGGTCCGATGTCTCGGCCTCTCAGAAGCCAGTCCCCAGACGCTCCGTCGCGCCATGAAAGTTCACCCCATCAGCACGCTGCAAACCGAATACTCGCTATGGTCGCGGGATCCTGAACAAGAAATCCTCGCCACCTGCCGCGAACTAGGTATCGGCTTTGTCGCGTACAGTCCTCTCGGCCGTGGGTTTCTCACCGGACAATTCCGCTCGTTCGAAGATCTTCCCGCCGACGACTATCGCCGGAACACCCCGCGTTTTCAAGGTGATAATTTTCAGAAGAATTTAGACCTGGTGCGCCGCGTAGAAGAAATCGCCATCGAGAAGCACTGCAAGCCCTCGCAACTCGCCCTGGCATGGGTGCTGGCACAAGGAGATGACATTGTCCCGATTCCCGGCACCAAGCGCAGGAAATACTTGGAAGAGAATGTCGCAGCCGTTGATCTGAAGCTCAGCCAGGAAGACTTGGCGCGCATCGACGAAGTCTTCCCCCCAGATGTAGCCGCAGGCAGCCGCTATCCCGATCACATGATGGCCACAGTCAACCGTTAAATTATCAGATGAGGGTGCGCCACCCTTCCCGGTTTTTCGCGCGAGGGTGGGGATTTTGACTCCGCGTTTTTTCGGGAAACGTGCATTTCGTACAACCGAACCCCGCGATTTCTTGACCGCCACCGCGAAACTCCCCTATCCTGACCAGGAGCGCGAAGGGCGCCTCCAGTCCGCGGAAAGGGCCGTGCCCACCTTCATCGATTCATCAAGGCTACGAACCTTCTTTCAGCCTGATTACGTGCGGACTCCAGGCATGCACCTGAAAGGAGCTTCGTATGTTTCCCAACCCGCAAGACGCTCTTCCACTCCCCGCTCGCCCCAGCATCGAGCCATATAAGAAGATCGCCAAAGACCTCGCCAAGGCTGCGACTTCGCCCGATCCGGCGCTCAAGAGATTTGCGCAAAGCTGGGTTGAATCTCTAGTGCGTTTATCGAATCTGGCCGTCACACCTCCCCTGCCGATATCAATCGGCCACTGGGTCGATGGCTTGCAGGCTTTCGTCTGCCGCGAAAAACAATCCGGTAAAAGATTTTCTGCAACGCGTGCACAATTCGTCATAGCCCGCGCGCACGGATTCGAAAGCTGGCCAAAGTTCGCGAAACACTTGCAAGCATTAGCCCGAGCCAATTCTCCCGAATCCGAATTCGAAGATGCCGCAGCTGCGATCGTCACGGGCGATCTCTCCCTCCTCGAACGTCTGCTCAGGAACCGGCCCAAAATGATTCGCCAACATTCCAGCCGCGAGCACCACGCGACCCTGTTGCACTACGTTGCCGCGAATGGCGTCGAAGGCTACCGTCAAAAAACTCCCGGCAATGCCCCCGAGATCGCGACGTTCCTGTTAGAAGCTGGCGCGGATGTGAATGCGACGGCGCACGTTTATGGCGGCCCCACCACCACACTTGAATTGGTGGCCACCAGTCTCCATACGGAGCAGGCCGGAGTTCAAGAGCAGTTGATGGAAGTACTGCTGCAGCATGGAGCCTCTCTCAAAGGCACTCACAACAGAGGTTTGGTCAATGCCTGTCTAGCCAACAGTCGCGTTCGCGCCGCAGAATTCCTCGTAGATCACGGTGCCCCGCTGGATCTGGAAGGCGCTGCGGGTTTAGGCCGCCTCGAGACAGTGAAAACTTTCTTCGACAGCAACGGCCACCTGCGATCAGATGCCACACCCAGCCACATGGAACGTGGGTTCCTCTGGGCCTGTGAATACGGCAGGAATGAGGTTATTGAATTTCTTCTTCAGCGAGGCGCGGCGCTGGACGCTCAAGCAAATACCGGCCAGCCGTCCCTCCACTGGGCGGTAATTGGAGGCCGTATCGAGACTATCAAGCTGTTAATTTCTTGCGGTGCGGACCTCCAACAAAGAAATTGCTACGACAGCACTCCCCTAGGTCAAGCCCTATGGTCCGCAGTCCACAGTACAAAAGACACCCAAGCAATCTATCTTGGAGTAATAGAAGCGCTGATCCAAGCCGGAGCTCCCATAGAAGAAGGAATGTTGCCCTGGCTGCTTAATCAGAAAGAAGCCCCGCCCAACCTGAAGCGCCAAATCATGAACATACTGAAGAAGAAAGAAGAGTAAACCAGGGTGCCCACCCTTCCCGCGTTCTTAGCGGGAAGGTGGGAATTTGGACTCAAGCCTGTGACTCGACCTGCGACTCAACCGTACTCGCGCTCTGGAAACGCCGCAGGTTTGTTCGAGCACGCGTCACCGCGTATACTCAGTGACTTTCCCATCCACCACTGCGGCCACATACTTTCCCGACTCCACGTCTCGAACCTGCACCACCCGATGCCCTGCACGCGCCAGCTTTCCCCAACGGCTAGGCTTGTCCGGGTTCTGCTCAATGACTTGATACTCTCGCCCACCTGTCTCAAACCTGACCGTCCGAAACCTGCGCGATCCCGTTCTCTCCACCTTCATGGACTGCTTCCCAATCGATACCGCACCACCGCTCATCATCTGCTCGGCAATGTCTCTTAACAAATCGTGATCCAACCGATACGCCATCCCAAAAACTCCGTACCTATGTCATCTTGAGCCCCGGCCCTTTGCGCGGCTAAGGATCCATACACTTGGCGCCTCCCACTTCAAACAATGAAACCATCAATTTGCTCGTTTCACGGTATGCAGCCAACAGCCAAGATCGCCATTCCCGTCCCACCAGTTAATCAGCTTGATTCGGGTTAACGACTCTGGTTCCTATTTCCTGCTGATCCTCGCCGCGATCCCATCCCTGAATCCAGCAGTTTTCAAAATCTTTTCTCCACCCGGATGTCTGAATGCTCCCGCATCTTTTTTGTCGCCCGTTATTACATCCACCCACTGTACCGAATAATGCCCCGGAGGTAGTTTCAAACTGATCTCCGCCGGCCCATCTCCATCGACATACATCGCATACTGCCCAGTGTGGCTGGAAAGCATGTGCGTTACGACGCCTCCGGCGTGTCGCACCGTTTCGAAATCCGGAGCCATCTCTACCAGTGGCAGAACCCGAAGGAACTCACTCAGAATGCGCAGTCGCCGCCGCAATTCCGGACTGCCGCCGCCAGGCCCATTCGCTTCCAGATCTTTTCCATCTTCATGGCCCACGCTGAACGAATAATCGAGGTTATCGAACACTCCTCCGCCCGACAGCATGAAATTCCAGGCTTGCCGCGCGTATTTCTCATCCTCGCGCCCAAGAAAACCGGTTTCGTCGTACGACAGAGCCTTGCCCAAACCGTAATTCAGCACGGCCGCTTGCGGATATGCGTAGTGAAAATTCACCACGCTCACGCCGTCAATTGTCTGCTTCATCGGATACACGAAATTGCAACAGTTCTGCGCAATCAAATGCCGGTTCGGAAGCTTGGATTCCTCGCTCTTAATCCACTCTGCTACCCGCGCCTGCCATGCCATCGACAGATCATCTGGCAAATCCACCGAATTCGGATACTGGTCTCGTCCCGTGAATAAATACGGGTTCACCACATTCGCCAGTACCGGCCGGTCCGACCATGGCTCGTTTGCAATCTCGAAGATCACGTTCCCAAAAGCATTCGACTCGTGCACCAGCTTCCTTACATACCTTTCCTGGTGCTCCAGTACGTTACCGTTTTCAATCGTGTTCACTTTCTTCCACTCAATGGGATCAGTCCGGTTCACATTGTTAGCGGGATTGAACGGCGACATTGCCCACTGAACCTCGGCATATTGCGAAGAGAAAAACGTAATCTCCACCACGATTCCGCGCCGCTCAGCCTCGGCCAGGAACCCGTGCAGCCGAGCGAAATACTCCGGATTCCACTTCTCCAGATCAAACTTGTTGCCTCCACCCGCGTATCCCGCGGTCGCGCTCCTGGCCCAGGGAGCCACGAATCGCCCGCTCGCCGGCGCCAGGTCGTTTCTCAGAATGCCAAATGACTTCGCCGGAACCTCCACATACGAGCCGCCGAACAGCCGCGTGTAGTTCATCCCCTCCGCTTCAAGTGTCGCCAGGTATTTGGCATAGTCAAAATCGCCGTTCAAGACCGCGCCGTAGTGCTCACCGCTGCCGATCAGTACGGTCCCATGATCATGAAACAAAAAATAATGTGGATTCTGGGGATGCAGCGAAATGGGCGCGAAGTGTCTGCTGTCGCCCTGTCCCAAGGCAACTCTGGTCAGAAGTAATAAAAGTAAAACGCGGAGAACGAAATTCATGGGAAGCATCTTCGCTAAAGAGTACCTGAACGGTCGCCGGACGTCTCGCTTTTGAGAGCGCGGGATTTTCGCAGCCCTCTACAATTAGCCGTATTTAGCGCAACCCTTGGCTTGGCTCTACACTATTCTCATCATGCTCGATTTTTCTCGTTTCGAACACATCACCTTCGACTGCTATGGGACGCTGATCAACTGGGAAGCCGGCATTCTCCACAGCCTGCAACGTATTCTCGCGGCGCACGCGAAGGCGGTCGACGAGGGCACGCTGCTCAAATTGTATGGGGATTTCGAAATGAAGGCCGAGCAGGGGAAATTCCAGCCTTACCGCGAAGTCCTGGCGTCCGTGGTCTCGCAATTCGGAACTGAGTGCGGATTCACACCCACCCCAGATGAGCTTCGTTCGCTGGCCGCATCCCTTCCAAAATGGAAGCCATGGCCGGATACTGTCGCCGCGCTTCAAAGGTTGAAAGCGCGCTTTCGCCTTGCCATCCTTTCAAATGTTGATGACGACCTGTTCGCGGGCACGCGCCCCCAACTCGGCGTCGAGTTTGACGAGGTCATCACGGCGCAACAGGCACAGGCCTACAAGCCATCTCTGAAAATCTTTGAACTTGCCCTGAGCCGCATCCAGACTCCAGCCCACCGCGTTCTGCACGTGGGCCAAAGTATTTATCACGACGTAATTCCCGCCCAAGCCCTCGGCTTGGCCACGGTATGGGTCAATCGTCCTTCGGCACGACCAGGAGTCGGCGCCGTCAAAGCAGCCCAAGCAACTCCGGAACTCACAGTATCGTCCCTCGAAGAGCTGGCAAACGCAGCCACAAAGACGCAAGGCCTGAGACCCGAAGCGTAAAGCGGCCAGAACAGAGTCTGTGAATCCGAATGAAGAGAAATTCCGGCCGCCGCAGAGGCCTGGTCAGGGTTATGCCCCTCGGGTAGGGTCCCGGTCAGAAGTTGGCAGGAAGCTTGACGAGCTTCGTCTGGATCGCCCACATCACCAGTTCAGCCTTGTTATGGACGCCGAGCTTGCGCATGAGATTGAATTTGTGGGCATCGACCGTCTTCGTGCTGAGCCCCAGAATGGTAGCCGTGGAGCGCACGGTTTTGCCTTGTGCCAGAAGCTTCAAAACCTCCCGCTCCCGTGCAGTCAAGTCGCGCCGCCGGGGTAAGTGTTCGGTCGGCCATTCAGCAAGCGCCTTCACCGCGATCGCGTCGGTATTTTCTACCGCAGCCGTCTCGCGCACCATCGTCACGAGCTCATCGGCTGACGTCCGCCGCACCGCGCAAGCAGTATCGTTGAACTCGTCCCCCCTGGATTCTTCGTCGTGATTGGTGAGGAATAGCACCTTGCTGGAGGGCGACTCTCGCAGGATCAGACGTTCTGTCTGATCGGCCGTGCCTTCGAAGATGTGGTGATCGACCACTACGATTTCAGGCCGGTGTGTAAACACTTCGCGCAACGTTTGTACCTCATCTTCGGCTTCTGCCACGACGGCGATATCCGGGGCATCGTCAAGCAGCCGCCGCACGCCTTGACGGAGCCATGCAATGTCGTGGGCCACAACGCACCGAATCTTCTTCCTGTCCTTATTCTGTGCGACGGGACACACAGGTCCTCCTTCCGGGCCAGAGGTAATTTAAGTTCCGCAGGCTCTGAGAGCCCGCTATCGGACAAAATGTACTACTGATTGTAAACTGTTCGTTAAATCCCATGCGCTCCGAATTTGCAAATTTTAGAAAGAAAACAGCCATTTCAAAGATCTGGCTTATTAATCTTGAGGATACCTGCCAAATGAGCCTGCGCGCTCGCCGCAAGCGACCCCATCGCCTCAACAATCCCCTGCTTTCTTAACCCGATCAAAAAGCCGTTGTCATCCTGGGTGAAGCGAAGGATCTATGCATCTTCTTGCCCCAAGCAGACTACATATATCCATCGCTTCGTTCAGGATGACAGTCACCGCATCAGGTACAATCAAAAATTTATGTTGCGCTACTTCACTGCCGGAGAATCGCACGGCGAAGCCCTGGTCGCTTTCCTTTCCGGCATGCCGGCCGGATTAAAGATCGATCAGGCATTCCTTGATCGCGAGCTTTGGCGCCGCCAGCAAGGCTACGGCCGGGGCGGACGCATGAAGATCGAGCGCGACACCGCTCATATCCTATCCGGCGTTCGGCATGGCATCACCATTGGATCCCCGATTTCTCTGCAAATTGCGAACCGCGACTGGAAAAATTGGGAAGAATCTCTTCCGGTCGGCGACGGCGATCCGGCAAAGCACAAGCGCGTTGCCTCTCCCCGCCCTGGTCATGCCGACCTTGCCGGCGCGCTGAAATACAACTTCCCTGAGGCCCGCTATATTCTCGAGCGCGCCTCCGCACGCGAATCCGCCGCTCGCGTCGCCATCGGCGCCCTCGCTAAGCTTTTCCTTCGCCATCTCGGCATTGAAGTGCTAAGTCACGTCATCACCACCGGCGCCGTAACCCTGCACGACGAAGTCGCATGGGAAAAAATTCTCACTCTGTACGACCGCGACGACGTTCTGCTCAACTGTGCCGATCCCGATACCGAACAGCGCATGAAAGAAGAAGTCGACAAGGTCCTGAAAACTGGAGATTCGCTGGGCGGAGTTTTCGAGGTAGTCGCACACCAGGTCCCGCCAGGTCTCGGCACCTACGCCCAGTGGGATGAACGCCTGGATGGCATGCTCGCCGCCGCTGTGATGTCCCTGCAAGCCGTGAAAGCCGTCGAGATCGGATCCGGCGTCGCCGCTGCTTTCAGTCCCGGTTCTCAAGTGCACGACGAAATTGGCTACAGCGGAACCGCCGGATTCACGCCCTTCTCCCGAGCTCACAACAATGCAGGAGGTATTGAGGGCGGCATCTCCAACGGCGAGGATATCCGGGTCCGCGGCTATCTGAAGCCAATTTCGACTTTGCGCCGTCCTTTGCAATCGGTAGACTTCTCGACCAGAGAGCCGGTCAAGGCCGCATATGAACGCTCCGACGTATGCGTGGTTCCCGCGGCCGGGGTGGCCGCCGAGGCAATGGTGGCTCTGACTCTCGCTCGTTGCGCTCTGGAAAAATTCGGGGGCGATTCTATGACAGAAACTCTGCGGAATTTCCACGGATACTGCCAGCAACTCAAGAATTTCTGATGATCTATCCCATCGTAAAATTCGGCAGCCCGGTTCTGGAGAAGCCCTCGGAAACGGTTACGGTCTTCGACGACGAATTGAAAAAACTGATCGACGACATGTTCGAATCCATGTACGCCGCCCATGGCGTGGGACTGGCAGCCCCGCAAATCGGAATCGGGCGCCGTATCGCCGTCATAGATGTGACCTTCAAGGAAGATCCGAAAGCCAGACTGGTCTTGATCAATCCCGAAATTATCCACACTGAAGGCAAACACACCCAGAGTGAAGGATGCCTGAGCATCCCCGACTTCCGCGAGAATGTAACCCGGCCAAACAAAGTCAAAGTGCGGGCGCAGGATATCAACGGCAAAGTCTTCGAGAAAACCGGCGAGGAACTCTTGGCCCGTGCCCTCTTGCACGAAACCGACCACCTGAATGGCAAGCTCTACATCAGCCATATAAGCGCCCTAAAGCGCGACCTGATGAAGCGCAAAATCCGCAAGCTAATGAAAGCCGGCGAATGGTAATGATGGAGTCAACTACAAAGATTCCGGAAAGTTAAACGAGAATGAGGGTGCCCCACCCTTCCCGCGGTTTTTCGCGGGAAGGGGGGATCTTGACTCCCGTTCACACCGTCGATACGCTCGCGCACATCCAGTTACAAACATAAAAAAATGCCTCTAGATCTAGTCTTCTGCGGCACCCCGCGGTTCGCCGTCCCCACGCTGGAAAAACTGATTCTCTCCGGCCACCGCATTAATCTGGTCGTCACCCAGCCCGACCGCCCCAAAGGCCGTGGCCTCGAACGGGTTGCCTCACCGGTAAAACAAT
>Ga0182009_10000018_pt1 | contig 23238 bp, 26 predicted proteins | sample Sormic07211187_1_FD_161052 | JGI IMG/M metagenome (GOLD analysis project Ga0182009, IMG submission 161052) | Bulk soil microbial communities from the field in Mead, Nebraska, USA - 072115-187_1 MetaG | ecosystem: Environmental > Terrestrial > Soil > Agricultural land > Bulk soil | place: USA... | reverse complement strand
TCATAAAGTAATAATAAATTGGTCCGAGGAAAAATCCTCCTACAGAAGCTGTTGGACCAAGTAAGGTAAGATGGCCATGAAGAATATTGTAGACAACCAATACATCCCTTCCCTCATCTCCAAGAAAGGTCATGTAATCCGCTATTCTATAGAGTCTTAGAAAGGCTGCGAGTATAACAACTAAGCCAACAAGAATAGTGTATTTATTTTTTTTGAGAAGCTCCATCTTTGAGATACTGGGTTTTCCAGATAAGCTTATTGTAAATAAGGTAATTAAGTGGAATAACTAAGAAAATAATAGTTGGGAATAAAACAACAATTCGAGTTGGCAAGGTATATGAAAGAAGATGCATATTTACACCCAAAATCCTTTCTGCTATCCATACTGCTGCGATTTGAATAAAAATAGATGCCATGGAGGTTATATTAAATTCAACAAACTTTACAAAAAAATTAGAGTTTTGTTTGAGCTTTTTTGTATCACTAAATGTCCAGAAATTATTAAGAAGAAAATTAGAAACAATTGCCGCCTCGGCCCCAATTCCCACTGCCAATGGATGAGCTGCATGAAGTGCAACCGATATTTCCTGTGAACCAACCTGTACGATAAATCCTGTTCCTCCCACAATAAGAAACTCTATAAATCTTTTTAATTCACGAAGTCTTGTGCCAACAACAAACTTTACGACATCTAAAATGTAGCTGAGCGGTGCAATTTTTGAGCTACCCAATTTTCTATCCGAAAAATGAAGCGGCACTTCTCCGACAGTAAATCCATCGCGCACTGCTCTATGAAGGAATGCTATCTGAAAAATATATCCATTGAATCCCTTCATTTTTGGCGCAACGGTAAGGAAGACCTTTTTGGTGATTGCACGAAATCCTCCTGTCCAATCATGGATACTGAGCTTCATAAAGACAACTCTTACAAAAAGGTTGGCAACAATGGAGAATACTTTTCTCTGAGGTGGCCAATTTTCGGGAATAGAGCCACCACCACTATAGCGTGTCTGGACAACCATATCATATCCTTCTTCTAATTTTTTTACATATTTAATAAGGTCGAAGGGGTCAAATTGAAAATCTGCATCGATACTTACCACTACATCTGCCCCTTCCTTTTCTATTGCATGTCCCATGGTACGAATATATGCAGCCCCCAATCCTTTTCTTTCTCCTTGGTTAATGCCAAGATTTTTATATTTTTTCATGAGATGTTTTACAATGTCTCCCGTACCATCTGGGGAAAAATCATCGGCAACAAGAATATGCATGTCGTGATTTTCTATTTTTGGAAATACTTCTTCTTCCAAGACAGTAATAAATTTCTCGATATTGTCTTTTTCGTTATAGGTAGCTGGTACAACAAATATTTTCATTTTAAATTTTTAAAATATTCTACTGTTTTTTCTATACCTTCTTCGAGTGATACTCTTGGCTCCCACGACAAAAGCTTTTTTGCTTTGCTAATATCTGGCTTTCTTTGCTTTGGGTCGTCCTCTGGTAAGTCTTGATAGACAATTTCTGCATTTGTCGCAATAAGACTCTTTATTATCGTAGCAAATTCTTTAATTGTTTTCTCGTTGGGATTTCCTATATTAATAACTTCTCCTTTAAGCCCTTCGCCAAACATAAAAGCGCAAAGACCATTTACCAAATCATCCACATAGCAAAAAGACCTGGTCTGAGACCCATCGCCATAAATAGTAAGTGGCTCTCCTTTAAGTGCTTGTAAAATAAAATTAGAAACAACTCTCCCATCGTCTTCTTGCATATTTGGACCATAGGTGTTAAAAATTCGTACAATTCTCCCATCTAAGCCGAATTTTCTTACATACCCCATGACAAAGGCCTCTCCACATCGTTTTCCCTCGTCATACACGGACCTAACTCCATTGGGACTAACATTCCCCCAATAGCTTTCTGGCTGCGGACTTACAAGGGGATCTCCATACACTTCGGATGTTGATGCAAAAAGAAATCGGGCATTATGCTTTTTCGCCAACTCTAAAAGAGTGTATGTCCCAAGGGTATTTGCCAAAAGTGTTTCTACAGGATAAGCAATAAAAGACCTTTTTCCATTCTTATTTGGGGAAGCAGGAGATGCTAAGTGAAAAATAAAATCTGGCTTTGGAACGTCCTGAAGAATAGAATCATGTAAAGCAGTAACATCGACATGGATAAAGTGGAAATTCTCATTCTCTTTGAGTGCATCTATTGTACTTTCGGAGCTGGTAATAAGATTGTCTAGACAAACAACAGTGTATCCATCTTGAAGGAGTCTTGCGCAGAGATTGCTACCAATGAAGCCTGCCCCACCAGCTACATATATAGTTTGCATACGTTACTCTTTTTCACGCTCGAGGTCTGCTTTTACCATTATTTCAACGAGTTGCTGAAAGCTTGTCTTGGGAGTCCAATTCAAAACTTTTTTTGCCTTTGTTGCATCTCCAATAAGCAAATCTACTTCTGCTGGTCTCACATGCTTTGGATGGTCAGAGATAACATATTTTTCCCAATCAGAAATACCTGCTACTTTAAATGCCATCTCTACAAATTCCTTTACGCTATGTGTTTCTCCTGTTGCAACAACAAAATCATCTGGTGTGTCTTGCTGGAGCATAAGCCACATTGCTTCTACATAATCCTCTGCATATCCCCAATCTCTTTTTGCATCCATATTACCCAATTCCAATTTATCCTGCTTACCTAAGGATATTCGGGCAACAGCATTACTTATTTTTCTTGTAACAAATTCTATACCTCTACGGGGCGATTCGTGGTTAAAAAGAATCCCTGAGACAGCAAACATATTATAACTCTCTCTATAATTAAGCGTTATGTAATGACCATATGCTTTCGCAACACCGTACGGACTTCTTGGATGAAACCTTGTTGTTTCTTTTTGGGGTACTTCAACAACTTTTCCAAACATCTCCGAAGATGATGCTTGATAAAATTTAACCTTTGGACTTACAGCACGCATTGCTTCCAACATTCTCGTAACACCCAATGCAGTAAATTCACCTGTTAAGACTGGCTGGTCCCAGGACGCTTTTACAAAAGATTGTGCTGCTAAATTGTATACCTCATCTGCATTTGATTCTTTTAATGCATCAGTGAGAGAACTTTGGTCGAGTAAATCTGCAGACAGCAATTCTATGTCATGGACAATATGCTTAATATTCTCCATATTAGGGGTAGAAAGGCGTCGTACGGTCCCGTACACTTTATAGTCTTTTTTAAGAAGTAATTCTGCAAGATATGACCCGTCTTGTCCAGTAATTCCTGTAATTAATGCCTTTTTTTGTGCCATAATGTATAGATCCTTCGACTTCGCTCAGGATGAAAATTGTTTGTTAGACAATTTTCATTTTAAACAATTCCTCTCCAATAGTCTAGTGCATCTTTAAGGGTTTGCTCGAAAGAAATCTCTGGTTTCCATCCAGTAATTGCTTGGGCTTTTGTAATATCTGCAAGTATTTCTGGAACATCCGCTGGTCTAAATTTTGATGGATCTTCCTCGAGTGTTATTTTTACACTAGAGAGTCCAATAAGAATGTCCATTACTTCCTGAATAACATGGGATTTACCTGACCCAGCATTGTATACCTCTCCTGCTTCTCCTTTTTCTAGAAGTAAATGATACAACCTAACCATATCCCGCACATCGGTAAAATCCCGTCTTGTCTGCATATTGCCAACCTTTATTACCGTATCTCTTCCACCTTTCTCTATTTCTGCAATCTGCTTGGAAAAATCCGCAACAACAAATCCAGGAGATTGTCCGGGACCAACATGCGTGAAGGAGCGTACTCGAATAATTGGCATTTTATACGAAATAAAATACTGCAATCCTAAAAAGTCTTGTGCAACTTTAGATACTGCATAGGGATTTGCCGGACGAAGAGCAGTTGTCTCTGTCATGGGTAAATCCTCTGGTGCGATAAATCCATATTCCTCCGAAGAGCACGTAAGTAACACTTTTGTAGTAAGTAAATTACACGCTCGAAGACTCTCAAAAAGATTAACTTGCGGATCGACATTATTATGAAATGTCTCGAGTGGATTAGCAAAACTCACAGTAACCAATGCGTTTGCAGCTAAATGATACACTTCGTCTGGCATTACTTCCCTGAGGAGCTTCTCTGTAGCATTTCTATCTTGAAGATCTACTTTATGAAAAGCTATAAGGTCTTTTACTGGAGAACGCTGCATGCTCTCATCTGTAAGATACGTCCCATGAACTCTAACATCGCCTACTTCCAGGAGATGCTGTGCTAAATGGGTTCCAACAAACCCAGAAGCACCAGTTATGAGGACTTTCTTCATTCCTAAATTCTAGCAGGTTTATCTTTTAACAACAAACTATTGCATTTCTAAGAAAATGGGTGTACGTTGTGACTATTATGGCATACGTTAGACGAGATGATCTTGATCACATGAGCACAGGTCATAAAAATGAGGTGTTAGATCGCGTAGGAGCAGGTGCTTCGCAGCTAGAAATTGATATGCTAAGACGGAGCTATGAAGTTGATAATTGTAGTAATCTTTCATGGAGACAGCAAAAGAAAAGAGAAAGAGAAAAGAGATAGTTTTTATCTTCCAACACCAACATAGGTAAAGCCAAGGGAGCGCATGTAGTCTGTCTCGTAAATATTTCGCCCATCAACCATAAGGGGAGTCTTCATTAAAGATTTTAACTTCTTTACATCTAATTGCTTAAATTCATTCCATTCTGTCATAACAACCAGAACATCTGCATCTTTTGCTGCGTCATATGCGTCTTTTGCCATTTCAAGACCCTTTAACTCTGGAAAAGCTTTGTGTGCCTGTGTTGCAATTGGGTCGAATGCCTTGACCATTGCGCCTTCTTTAAGAAGTTGGGGAATAACAGTGCGACTTGGTGCATCTCGCATGTCATCGGTATCTGGCTTAAAGGTTAGTCCCAAGACTCCAACACGTTTTCCTTTTACCTCTCCTAAAAGCTTTTTTACTTTTCCTGCAATAGAATGCATTGCCTCTTTATTAATTTCTTCTACATCTTTTAAGAGCTTAAAGTCGTATCCATTCTCGTCTGCAATAGCAATAAGTGCCTTTACATCTTTTGGAAAACAGCTTCCCCCATATCCAGCTCCTGCATTAAGGAAATAGGTACCAATTCTTTTATCCAGCCCTATTGCAGAAAGGACATCTGGGCCATCTGCACCAACCTTTTCTGAAAGCTGTGCAATTGCATTTGCAAAAGAAATTTTTGTGGCAAGAAATGCATTAGAAGCATACTTAATCATTTCTGCAGTAGAAATATTGGTAAGGACTAATTTACTTTTTCCATTTCCTTCTAGAATTGGCTTGTGTAATTCGACCAACTTATCTGCTGCTTTTTTGTTGTCTGCACCAATAACTACTCTGTCTGGATGCTGCGTATCTCCAATTGCTTGTCCTTCCCGCAGAAATTCTGGACAAGAAGCAATATCGAATTCTGCTTTGGCAGGCTTAACCTTTTCTATAATTGCTCCTACTTTTTTATTGGTCCCAACAGGTACAGTACTTTTTGTAATTACCACTGTATATCCATTAAGGTGCTTTCCGATTTCTTCTGCAACTTCGAAAACAACAGATAAGTCTGCCTCGCCTGTTGGCTTAGGAGGAGTGCCAACTGCAATAAATACAACATCTGATTCTGGAATTGCAGGAGCATAATCAAGAGTAAAAAGAAGTCTTCCTGCTTTAACATTGCGCATTACCAACTCTTCGAGTCCTGGCTCATAGATAGGGAGTATACCTTTTTTAAGATTTTCTATTTTTTCTTTCGTATGTCCAATAACCCATACTGTATTGCCTAAGTCTGCAAAAACAGCTGCGGTAACTAGTCCTACGTATCCATGTCCAAGAAATGTAATTGTCATATAGTTATTTGTTAGTTAGTTCGTAGTTCGTAGTAGTACGATGAACGATGAACTAAGAACCATGAACCAATTGTTTTCTAATTTCCAACAAACCCTCTTCAAATCCCCTTAATTTGACTCCCAAGGACTCTATTTTACCACTACTGAGTGATAAATTAAATGCCCTAGGTGCTTTACCCAAAAAGTACTCTTCTCGGGTTGTTTTACTAATTAAATTTTTGTCTAGTCCAAATACATCTGCCACCTTCACTGCTATTTCATACGGACTCATGCTATCTTTTCCTCCTGCATGATATATACCCGATAACTTTTCCTGAAAGACAATTTGGAAAACATCTTTCAAATCATCAATAAAAGTTGGAGTAAAATAGTGATCTGAAATAGCTTGTATAGGTTTTCCCTGTTCTAGATAGGATTTAAAAATAAGGACATATCCCTTTTTTTCAACATTCATATGATACGGATAGCCAATTCGCACAATTGTCCAAGGAATAGTTGCTTTCTCAACAACTTTTTCTGCTTCTGCCTTTGTTGTTGCATACCAACCAACAGGTCCTGTTGCATCTTCTTCACTATATCTTTCTGGCATAGGCTTCGTCCCTGGAAAAACCATATCAGTTGATATGTATACTAAGTGCTTCCCTGTTGTCTCTGCTGCCTCTACTACATTTTTTGTCCCTAGTACATTAAATTTCCATGCAGTACTTTCTTCACCAAGATCTTTGTCTTTTTCTGCCTCATCAACATTGGTATATGCAGCCATATGAACAACAAATTCGGCAGATGAGCCTTGAAGTCTTTGCAATACTGCATTTTTGTCACTAATATCTGTTCCTGTTTTTCTCGATATATCTTCGAATTCAAAGTCATTACCGAGAAGCTCGACAATACGCGAGCCAACAAGTCCTGAAAGCCCTGTACCAATAATATGTTTCATATTAATTTCTAATATCTAATTACTAATTTCTAACAAAAATCTCAATTCCCTAATTTCAAATCTGAGATATTACTTAATCGTGACTTTTTAACAATTGAAGTAAATATTAAATTTAGTTCATTTGCTTCTTGCCAAAGTATACGAGCAGACTCTTTAAGCTCTGGCGTTGTTTTAGCCAACATACGAAACCAATGCTTTGATTCTCTAGATTCTTTCTTACAAATACCTATTTTATGTTCAAAATCTTTCCTTGTCTCTGCACAGTCTGCCTCGCAATAGTTGGCACCAACACTCGTACCAGATCTCACTGCTTGAGAAATTATTGGATCTGTAACAGGTCCCCTAGGAACTTTTTTGCAAAAATCAATTGTGTTCTCGCCAAATTTTCCTGTTCTTTCTTCAAGATCAAATTTTTTATCCTTTGGCATTTTATTAGGTATTAGAAATTAGGAATTAGAAATTCACCTATCTGTCTTCATACTGCTTTTTGTAATATGCCTCGTAAGAGCCATTTTTTACATTCTTCCACCAGGATTCATTGTCTTTATACCAGGCAACTGTTTTTTCAAGCCATGTCTTAAAATCGTATAATGGCTCCCATCCTAAATCTCGATGAATCTTGCTCCAATCGATTGCATACCGCCTATCATGCCCTGGTCTATCTTTTACAAATTCAATCATATCCTCTCCCTTTCCTAAAATTCGCAAAATTTCTTTTACAACTTCTAGATTATTTACTTCCTTCCCATCTTTAACGAGTCCTCCAACACAATACGTCTCTCCTTCTTTTCCTTTTAATAGGACAGCTTCTATTGCCCTTGCATGGTCCTCCACATGCAGCCAGTCTCTCACATACAGTCCATCTCCATATATTGGAACCTTTTTATCCTCTAAGAGATTGGTAATTGCTAAGGGAATCATTTTTTCGGGGAAATGGAAGGGTCCAAAATTATTGGAGCAATTGGTAATACTAATTGGCAATCCATAGGTATCTGCATATGCCCGTACTAAATGGTCAGAGCCTGCCTTACTTGCAGAATATGGACTGTGGGGATTGTATGGAGTGTGTTCGTCAAAGCGTTCGGCTGAACCTAACTCTAATGCACCAAACACTTCATCGGTACTGACATGATGAAACCTTCGTATATTTGCTTTTACTGCAGCATCCAGAAGTACTTGTGTCCCACCAACATTTGTCTCCACAAAATCTGCAGGATTCATAATGCTTCTATCTACATGGGTCTCTGCTGCAAAATGCACAATTACCTCTACATCTCGCATTGCATTCTCAACTGCAATCGGGTCACGGACATCTCCTTTGAAGAAAGTATAATTTGATTTATCTTGTACCTCTTTAAGATTTTCCAAATTACCAGCATAGGTAAGTTTGTCAAAATTTACTATTTCATCATCTGGATGATTTTTCATCCAGTACAAAATAAAATTACTACCAATAAATCCTGCGCCACCTGTTACAAGTATTTTCATATTTCGATTTTACTCAATATGACCCTGAGCTTGCCGAATGGGTCATATCTTTTTCTCCCGTTTTAATTTATCTAGCATTAGTATAGCAGTCATACTTGGAGAATGGTAGATTTCCCCATTCATAACTTTTTTTACTGCTTCTTGCAAAGAAAGTCGTACGATTTCGATGTCTTCATCGCTGTCGGGATGTGCCTCTCCAATTTCTAAGTCTTTTGCTAAAAATATATGATATGTTTGGACAGCAACACTTCTTGCTAATTCAATTTTTGCTAAAAGCTCGAATTGTCCTGCTGTAATTCCTGCTTCCTCATGTAATTCACGCTTCACTGCTTGAAGAGATGTTTCTCCTTCTTCAATATACCCAGCAATCATTCCCAATATTCTTTTTTCAAAGATGTATCTATACTGATTTATTAGAATTATTTCTCCTTTTGAAGTTATAGGAATAACACCTGCTGCTGGATTTGTATACGCGGTATGAAATGTATGAAGTTGATTATTATGATCTTGCAAGACTTCTTCTTTTACGGTAAAAAGTTTTGCTGTAAATACATCTTTTGAAGAAAGAATTTTTTGCTTTGCGTCTGTCATAAAGAGCCGAGGAGTTATTTGATTTCACCTTTTTTTACTCTGTCTGCGATAAAATTATTAACTCGAAGAAGTCCATCGAATGTCCCTGCATCTTCCCACCAACCATTAATTTTTGTAACTTCCAATTCTCCTCTATTAAAATAGTTCATATACATATCAACAATTTCCAATTCTCCTCTTGCTGAAGGCTTAAGACTTTTCGCAAAACTTGGTGCTCTATGGTCAAATATATAAATGCCTGGAACAGCATAATTACTTTTTGGCTCTTTTGGTTTTTCTACAATAGAAACTACCTTTCCATTTTCGTTAAATTCTACAACAGCGGATTTTTCTGGATCTGAAACTTGCTTTGCAAAAATATGACCACCCTTTTTGAAATTTTTAATTGGATCTTCGAAATTGTCTTCAAAAATATTGTCTCCCAAAATCATAGTAACACTGTCCCCTTTCATGAATTCTTCACCAACAATAAATGCGTCTGCAAGACCTCGAGGTTCTTCTTGAATTTCATAGGTAAATCGGAGACCATATTCCTTACCAGACCCTAAAAGATACAAAAAGTGTCCTGCATAATCCGGAGCAATAATGATGAGAATTTCTGTAATTCCCGCACTTGCTAATGTTTCTATTGGGTAAAAAATCATTGGCTTGTTGTAAACGGGTAACAATTGTTTTGAGGTAATCTTTGTAAGAGGTCTTAATCGTGTTGCATTTCCGCCAGCTAAAATAATACCTTTCATAATTTTCTATACTCCTCCATTAAGGATAAAAACAATTACTGCAACACCAAGAAGTGCTACAACTATGTATTCTATCACAATCCGTACAGTCATGCTGTGGTGGACTAAATGGTGCAAAAGTCCCCACACAACATACGCAAAAGCAAAGAGTCCAACAAATCTTAAGGTAAGTGATTTATCTCCATTACCTTGCAAAGACAAATACACCCCTCCTGCTAATATTATAAAAAATGATATGTAATAGCCAAGGTGTTTTTTCATATTATCCAACGACTCCAAATCCAATACTTATTGCTATTGCTAAGATACCAAGTAAGAAAAGTAAATGATCAAAGCTATGTCCTGCCAAGCGAACCGTTTGTCTACTTTCTGTAACTACAACATCCAGACCAAAAATAAGAAGGAATAGAGACAAAAGGAAAAGACTCGTGGCTTTGGTAATAAATGCGCTATCTAAAAGTGGCTGCTTTTTAACTGCCGCCAAAACAGGAACAGTTGTTGGCGTTGGCGCATTCGTTATTTGTGGTGCTACAGTAGGAGTGGGTTGTTGTGTATTTCCTGTTTCTACACTGGCGACAACAGGAGGAGCTTGTGGTTGCTGCGCTGCTAAATATTTACTTCCAAACATTTCAACAACAAGCACAGTGCTTGCATCTCCTGGCAAAGGCCCTTGCTCTATAGCAAATCCAACATCGGAATAATGTGCAGACAACATATTTGCCCTATGGTCTGGGCTTGCCATCCATGCATTTACCACATCTCCGCTACTACTAAACCCTCTTGCTAAATTTTCGCCTGCATACACATACGGATACCCAGCTCCTTTTATAAAATCCCAGGGACTTGTCCCATCTGGTGCAAAATGTGCCCAATATCCTTTTGCAAACATGTTTTGCGCTTTTGCTTCTGCTGCCTGAGACAACTGACCATCTAATTGCAAAGGCGACAATCCTGCTTCTGCTCTTTTCTGGTTGGTAAGATTGAGTAAGTCCGAAGTTGATACATTAACACTGACTCCTAATACTCCACTTAAGTTTTTTTTACTTGTAGAAATAAGAAAAGAGCTTCCAAAAAGAAGAAGTACGACAAGGAAAATGATTTGACTGTGAATTGCACGAGCACGTTGGTTATTGGAATGTCTAGGGAGAAAAAAGTGGGCAAGAGTTTTTAACATACAACTAATTTTAGTATAACATCAGGTATACTGCGGCTCAATAGGAGGAGTATTATGCTGTAATGCAAAAGAAAATGCATTAGCAATAGAGACCCCAACTCGTATCCCAGTAAAGCTTCCCGGCCCTGTATGTGCCATAACAGAGCCTATATCCTTTGGAGATAAATTATGTTCTTTAAATAATTGCTCTATAAGGGGTAGTACAATTTGTGTTCGATTGTTTTCGATACTTCTTTTTTCTTCAAAATCCTTTCCATCTATCGTTAATCGCACAATAATTTCTTTATTACTTGTTGTATCTATATATAATGAGTTCATAGTTCTTGGTTCATCGTTCATAGTTTTATTGTAACTGCACCTTGCCTTAGAATTTTCCAATTTTCTTCCGAGCAATCTACAACTGTAGATGCTGTACCACCAAGACTATCTTCTTCCAGGACATAATCAACTAATTGTACCAATCGTGGGTCTAGATCTTTCCAATTTTTAACCGATGGGAGTCCATGAAAATTTGCAGATGTACCGGTAATAGGTACCCCAACCTCTTCTATAATTTGAAAGAGAGATACAGAGTCGGGAATCCGTACGCCAACAGTATCACCATCTCCCCTCACCAGAGGCAATACCTTTTCTTTCTTTGCCTTAATAACAATGGTAAGACCTCCAGGCCAATACTGCTCCATAAGTTTTTCTATTTTTTCATTAAATGGTTGTGCATATTCTTTTACCATATCTGTACTGCTTACTAAGATTGGTACGGCCTGACTATTTTCTCTTTTTTTAATTGCAAATAATCTTTCCAATGCCTTATTATTATCAATTCGGCAGCAGATACCAAAGACCGTGTCTGTTGGCAAAAGCACTATTCCGCCAGATTTAAGAATTTCTACTGCTTTTTCTACTTTTTTATCCATATAATTAATTATACTCCTCTTCTATATCATGATTTTCAAAGCGTAATTCCCACCTTTTTTTTGGAAGAAAAGATCCTAATTTTTCTGGCCATTCTATAGCAACTATTGCATCTTTTTCTTGTAAAATTTCATCAATTCCCAGTCCTTTTACATCATCCTCTGTCTGCGTTCTGTAAAGGTCTATGTGATAGAGCCATTTTATTGTTCGAGCTTGTCGAGAACTTCTCGACTCACTTTGTTCGCTCGAAGAAGAATTTAAAACTTCATATCTTCGTACGATAATGAATGTGGGGGAAATAATTCGCTTTTCTATACCCAAGCCTTTTGCTAATCCCTGTACAAATGTTGTCTTACCTGCACCTAAATTACCATACAGTAATATTGTATCTCCGCCAACTAACTTTTTTGCAAAGATTTTCCCAGCGTGTTGGGTCTCCTGCGCACTATTTGTATGTACTTTCATACCATTATTATATTATGCTTCTTCGTTAACTGCTTCATGAAATACGTGAGGCAAAGCACCTTTTCGCCATTTATAGAAAAAGAGTATACCACAAGAAAGAAGAATACAAGCTCCCCCAATGCCAAGTAGCACAAGAAAAGATGTAGTATTTTTATCTGTTGGTGCAGGACTAGGTGACGCATTATCGAGTGTCATACCCAAAACAGCCTGAGTTGGCCTTTCCTGAATTGAAGTGTTGTCTGTAGCTGAACTCACTGAAGGAGAGGGACTCGGAGAAGTTTTGGAGGTAACCGATGTAGGCGACGGCTTACTCGTGGGTATTGGCGTAGGAGTGTGTGTTGGCACACTGGTTGGACTAACGGTTGGTGCGTTAGTTGGAGTTGGAGGCGGACTGGAAATACTAATATCCAAATTATTTGTTGACCAGTTAACAGATGACATATTGCCGCCAGATGTAAGGTAATAAAATCCTATTTTTACTTTATACGCACCACTACCCGTATATCCCGAGTCGTCGAAGTCGCTTTTTACCACAATGTCCTCGTCCCAATTGTTGATTACAATTTGTCTTTGACTTGTGGTACTGTCTCCATTCTTGACCCAATTACCATTATTATTGGTAAATCCAAAGTAATTACTTGTCCCATCTTTATAGAACGCTCCTTTTATATATATTGTTTCACCGTCGGTAAATCCCGACATAGAAGCGATGTGTATTGTCATTTCTTCATATCCAGAAAGAGAAGATTTGTCTGCAGAAATAGTAATACTTCGCGTTGCATATATTTTAAATGGAAGAAAGAAGAAAGCAAAAAGGATACATGCAGCTAGGCCAATCTGAAAAATAGCTTTAGATTTCATGAAGACTTTCTTATTGTACGGAGAAAAATTTCTTTTTGTCTAGGAGTAATTCCTAAGAAACGTGTGTTGCTTTAAAGCGATCATAATCTTCTTTCATTCTATTCATGATTGTAGTATAGTACTGCTTTTGCTCTTCTGTTTCAGTTGGGTCTTCACTACCTAAAGCAAGAGCATGCTCCCATGCAGAAATTCCTTCAATAAATTCATCGTTAGTTGCAGGTAATGCACCATAATCCGAACCATACGACACTGCAACATTAAACCAATTCCAACGATCATTTGGATTTAGCACGACTGCTTTTCTATAACAACGCCGTGCAGTATCTGCATCTCCAGCAAAAAGATAGGAATTCCCCATATTAAGCCAAGATGCATCGTTGGCCGTATCTAGCTCCAATGATTTTAGTAGATAGCCCCTACTTCTAACTGGGTCTTTTTCTGTTTGTAGCCCCAACTCACGCCATGCAGAGAGACTATCTGGGAAAAGACTTACTGCTTTTTCTAAATAAGGAGCAGCATATTCCTCCAAGCCAAGATTTCTGAGAGAAGCACCTAAAATCGTTAGCGTACTAGAGTTGGGCCTGAGTAAAGACGCTGAATGTGCTACGGCAGCTTTTCCTTCATCACTAAGATCAATGCTTGCAAAATTACCCACAATTGAGGCTGCGACCATTCTTTGCCAAGAGCCGATTTGGGTTGTCCCAGATTTAGTCCTTTGGGGGATATGATAAAACTGAGGATTATCACTTTCATAAAAAGGTATTGCTTCATCTATAACATCAAGAATTTCTCTATCTACTATTTTTTCTTTACCTCCAAAAGCATCTTTGAGAGGTTTTTTTTGTTGGATATCTAAGCCAATTGGCATATTAGTGGGAAGCATAGATGTATCTTCAGGTTTTTTTTCTATTCGCTCTCTACTATATATAGTATTAGCATTCAATCCAAAAGCTTCTTTTGCTTTTTGAGGATTTTGAGTATCTTTTTCTGCAACAAGAAGCTCTACGTGCCCCACTCTCGCAACACCAAATATATATAATTTATCTCCTAAATATTCCTCGAGAAGAGTACCCAACAAAAATGACTTAATTGTACAGTTGAATTCTCCTGTTTCCACTGCGTGAGCAAAGCCTGCATGCAGTACACTTTCTGTATAAGAAAATCCTCTAACCAGTTCAAAAAAATTATCTATCTGTTGTTCGAGAGATAGATGTAATGCTTCGTGTTTTTGTGCCATTTCGCGTGCTCTCTCAAACAACTTACTCACTTCCCCTTCACCAAGCTGAAATTGCTCAAAAAATTGCTTTGCATAGTCCTCATTAAAGCGAGAAGCCAAACTTTCTCGCAATTTTGGTGGCATGGCGAGATTTTCTGTAATATGCCCACGCCCAACGCGCATTACTGCTTCGCCCAAGAATTGCTCGAGTGCTCCCCCTTCCACAATGCCAAAAAGCGCAGTGTGTCCCCTTCCATTGAAAAGGCTTTTTCTAATAAGAGCTACTGCCTGTTGAGGATCTAATTTTAGAGCATTAATAAATCTATCAAGATATTCTTCTTCGAATTGCTTACGAAGTCTCCAAGAATCTGCAGGAATATCTTGAGTACTGGCAAGCTCTTGCATTGATACTGCGCTTTCTGCAACTGGCTTTTGTTGATTTTCTCTCCATCTTTTATACAAATGTTCGTATACCGTACCCTCAGGTACATCATTCACTGGCCCATCACTTTGGGGATCAAGTAAAATATTCTTTCCAAAGAGAAGATAAAACATCATCTCTCTATCATATCCATTTCTTGCTACCTCATCTGTTACTGATTCTGGATATGCAATGTGTAATGCCTTAATCTCATCGAGTGTTTTAGGGGCAAAGGCATTTCCCTTTCCTCTCATTTCTGCTTCTATTCTTCCTCCCAAGTTGTACAAATACTCAATTACATCAGTCGCTTCTGTAAGATTTCTTTCTGCTGCAAAATGAGAAAGCCAAATTGCACCATTTTGTAAGTTTCTTGTTAATTGCCTTAACGGTGAAGGAGGGCTTGTTGGAGATTCTTCTCTTAGGCTTGGGTCTAAGAGGCGAGCAGCTCGAAGTAATTCTTCGACCGTAATAGCATCATCTTCAGGTATTGCCAATCCAACCCCACCATCCATTGCCTTTACTTTCTGAACTCTTGTTGTCAATTTATCACTTATCCTACTTACTCCTCTTACTGTATGTCGTGGAGCTATTTGACCAAGAATAAGACTTGCGTCCCTGCCAGAAATTTCCGTAACCTCGGATTGCATGAGGGCCTCTGCAGAAGGACCAACACTTTCTCCCTGTGGACTTGATGCAGACATAGTATCGATTATATGATACAACAATTACTAATTACTAGGGAAATTAGAAAGCGACTCTATCTACTTCTACAATGCTTCCCGGAGAGTAGTGACTACTAAATGCAATATTGTGACCATTTGGCGTAAAGGGATCATTCATTTGATAATTTCCACCACTTCCACTTAGTAGCACGACAAAATGGTCTGCAAGTGGACCACCATCGTAAGAAATTCCAACAACAACTGGTCTCCCTGCAGCTAATTCTGAATCAATTGCAGAACCAATACGGTTTGATGTTGCGCCATCTGCAGATATTGTTTTGAGAAGAAATGCCGGATAATAAGAAGCAAAATTATTTGAATTACCATTAATAGTAAGCGGTGTAACGCCTCTATGCCCATAATGGGTGTAAATCATTGCCATAGAGGTAAGAAGACATCCATCACTTGCAATAGAGTATTGTGTATTATTTAAAGCAACATTTCCCCACTGACTATCTCGCTGATTATAATAACATCCCCAATCGTCACAAACTGTTTGGTTGGTAAGAATAGATGCACCTCCAAAAGATGCAACGAATTTACTAAATCCAGCAAGTTGCGCTCTTGCCTGAGATAAAAGTCTTTGATATGTTGCCTCACTACCTTGAGTTTCTGCTAATAATCTTTGTTTGGATGCCTTTTGCTGAGAAAGGTCGGCATTATAGCTTACTAATTGTGCTTTAAGATTTTCTATTTGTTTTTTCTTATCTTCAAAGATTTGCTTTTGATTTTGATAATCATTTTTTGCCTGTACTGCGTCAAAAAGTACCCGCTTGTCATGTGCTTGTGCAATCTTTAAGTAATTCAGTCTTTTAAGAAAATCTCCAACAGTTGTTGAGGTAAGAAGCATCTCAACGGGTTGAACAGTACCAATTTCGTATGTTGCGACAACCCGATTAAGAAGAATCTTCGTAAGACTATCAAGAGATGATTGGATGGAGTCGATTTTTTTAGATGTGGTATCTATATCTAGCGTAATATCGCTAATTTGCTGCTCTGTTGCGTAAATTCTTGCTTGTGTTAATTTGATTTGTCCATCCATTACGCCAATTTGGGTATCCAAAGTTTGCTCTTGTCCAGCAAGCTGTGTTAATTTATTTTGCAAATACGCTGGGCAATCGGCAACTTTTATATTGTTTGCAGCGCATTCGGAAATAGAGCTTGTCTGTTGGCTGGGATCTGGTGTGGGAGTTGGGTCTTCTGCGTAAGCAAGATGTGGGTTTTTTGAAAGGAAATAAAAACTACCGACTAAAAGAAGTGTGGTGAATAACAGTAAACATAATTTTTTTATCATACATACTACTTATTTTATGTATCTCATAACAGCTAAAATGGATGAGAAAATACCAAGAATAACTGCGAGTACTAATTCTCCTGCAAGAAGTGCCAGATAAAACCACCAAGGTACCGGTACAACAGGAATTCCTCGAAGGAATGTTTCTAAAAGTGGCGTTGCTGCAAGCAATACACCAGACGCAACAAACCAGCCAACAAATGCGCCAACCATACCGTAAAAAATTCCTTCCATAACAAAAGGATTGCTTATGTACCATTTTGTTGCACCAATTAGCTGCATTATTTCTATCTCGTCTTTTTTATGAGAAATTTTCATACCAATAATAATACTCATAATAAATATGGACACCAAAGATAGAAGGCCAATAAGAAGGATACCAATAATACGTATTGCATTAGTCCAGGTAGTAAGTGCTGCAACAACATCTTTTTGATACACAACTTCTTGTACGGCAGGATTATTTTTAAGATACACAGACAAATCAGGTAAATCCTGCAGATTATTTGCAGAGATTTCAAGAGACGATGGCAAGACATCTGCAGTAACTAATTCTAAAAGCAAAGGATCATTTTTATTTTGTTCACGGTAAATTTTGAGCGCATCGTCTTTACTAACAAATTTCATACTAGATACTTTCCCTGTTGCAGCCAAATCTGTCTTAAGACCTTCTATGACATCTTGCTTGGCATCATCTCTAAAAAATGCTGTTACTTGCGGCTTAGATTCAAAGTATGTAATAACTTTACTCGACCCAATAATAAGAATCGTAAAGACCGATACTGCCAAGAAAGTAAGCATCATAATAAGAATGGCAGCAAGTGCTTGGTATGGAGACCTTCGAATATGATTCCACATGGTATTCCAGTGCATAAAAATAAATGAAAATGAAAAGTGCAAAATGTAAAAATATTACAAATTACTCTTTTGTTTTTCCCTCCTCCTTTTCTTTTTTATCATCATGATCTTTCTTCTCTTCTTTAACTTCTTCTTTCTCGTCTTTGTCTTCGTGTTTGTGAGTTGTTTCTTGGGGTTTGGAACTTTTTTTGGTGTCTCCAACCATTTTTCCACTATCTAACCCCACAACTCTGTGGTGCAGTTTTTTTACAATATCCATATTATGCGTTGCCATGATAATTGTTGTTCCGTGAGAATTTATACGAGACAACAAATCTACAATATCAAATGCTGTTGCCTCATCTAAATTTCCTGTTGGTTCGTCAGCAAGTAAAATTTCTGGAGACAAAGCCAACGCTCTGGCAATTGCAACACGCTGCAATTCTCCACCAGACAATTGAATAGGGAATTTTTCTTTATGCTCACTCATGCCAACTTCTTCCAACAGCTCACTTACTCTATTTGCTGCATCCTGCGCTGCGCGCCCAGCAACCTGCAAAGGAAGCAAAATATTTTCTCCTATAGTCCTATCCATAAGAAGCTTGAGGTCCTGAAAAATGACGCCAACTTTTTTTCGAAGAAGAGGAATACTTTTTTCTGGAAGACCAACTATATCCCATTCTCCTATCATAATGTCTCCTGTTGTTGGGAGTGTCTCTCGAATAAGAAGCTTGAGAAGCGTTGTCTTGCCACTACCTGTTTTGCCAACCAAAAAAACAAATTCCCCTTTATCGATTTCTAAATTTATGTCAGCGAGTCCAGTAACCCCGGTCCCGAAGACCTTCGTAACATTTTGCAGGTGTATCATTTTTTATTCCAAAACCTCCACGCGGCCAACATCCATAAGCCAACCGGCTGTTTGTGCTTTTTGCGTTTGACCCCATACTTTTACTTTTTTTCCAAGGAAAAGTGACAAATCAACCAACGACGATGTCATATACACATTTTGACTATCTCCACCTGGACGAACTAAATGAAATTGTCCTTCTCCATCTACTCCCCCTGCTGTCATAGTACCCTCTACAGTATCTTTAAAAGTTGCTGTATCGTCAGACCCATACACAGCACCTTTTTTAACAGATGTCCCATTTGCAGATGTTGCTGATTGAGAAGAAGACATTGTGGCCGCTTGCATACTTACCAAGAAATACCCTACTACAAATCCCGCAATAATAACCACTAAAAAAAGCACCAGAAGCTTCGGCGTAAAGAAGGGCTTACCGCCGGTAAATGAATGAAATACTGATTTTTCTTTCTTCTCTTCCATAGATACCTACCACATTTAGTAAAGCATATTTGTCTACATATGTCTACCCAGTTACCAAGAGTTATGAATCAAAAATATGTAAATAATCTAATAAACTAATAGTCCAATTTCTAATGAGGCAGACAGCAGGCTATTCCCAATTCTCAGGTGAATTGAAATTTGATTGAGATACCATTCTGAAATAGTAGTAGTGTTTGGTATCAAATTTCATTTAGCGAGTCCCTCTCGAGCGTCATCCTGAAATTGGGTAGACTGATGGCTGGCTAGGAAGAACCTATTGTAGAGCTACTTCTTTTGAAGATGAGTGAAGAACTTTTTGCATGAGGCTAGAGGTAAAGACGAGTCTAGGGAATTTTGTGGGAAATGTTTCGGACAAAATATACAATAACTCGCTAAAGTATGGTTGCTTGCCTGCAAAAAGCGCTATTTCTGCATATGTGCATCCCAATGGGTACTGTAAGTTGAGCGCTTTTAAAAGAGTTGCGTGCTCCATAGCAACGCGCTCGTGTAAATATTTTTCTGTTTTTACCAGCTCGTCCATTTCCTGTGCAATATGTGCAAAAAATGAAGGGTATTTACTTACAATAAGGGAAGATCCGCCAAAAAGAGGTGCAAGCATTTTGGATGCTGGAGCAATATCTTTTTCTTGAGAGCGAAGGTTGGCATGCATAATTTTTTCGTTAATAAATTGGTCAAAAACAGTCTCCTCATATTCCTCTGCATTTCGTGGAAGCACTTGCTGTCCAATAACAACTCCTTTTACTCCCTCGCGAAGGCCAATGGTAAGAATAAGAAGCGTTGCATTAAGTTGCTCCAACTCTTCTACGGTCTGCGCAATTGGTCTTTTCTCTGCTTCATGCATGGATGCAATAAAGGCATGCATTTGCTTTGATTCATGATAGATTGCGTGAATGCTTTTTTGAGAAAGCTGGATAATATCTTTGACTGCATTTTTATAATAGTCACTCTCTAAATTTGTTTTTACTTTGTCCCAGGAATATAAAAAGTACTCTTCAAATCCCGCAATGTATTGGAATAAAAGTGGCACAAAATGCGTATTGAGTGTTTTTTTAATATCGGCGTACGTTTCTCGTACTTTCTCTGAGGCGTCTTCTTCCAAGACTGGACGGATATGCAACATACCAGGATTGTAGCACAAAATGGGCTCAACTACTTTTTATAGATATATTTTACCCAGAATTTCCTAACCCATGGAAGAGTAAGGGTAGAAAGAAAAAATCCAACAGTTGGGACAATTGCATTTATCCAAGGGTTAATATGAACAACAAACATCATATATAGGGCAATTGTGAGGTAGGTGCAGATCATTAGAATAATTCTTCTCATCCAGCTCGATTCCCAATCTTTATCTGTCTCTACTCTTTTATTTCTTTCTTCTATTTTAGCAACTCGTTCTTCAAGGTTCATACTGATATAATTATGCAATGACTTGGGTAATTCTGACTATTCTTGCCGTTGCTTCCCGCTCAACCTATAGCTTAGCAACGCGACTATTAAGTACTCATGTTAAAGTCTCATCTATTACCCAATCTATTCTTCTTACTTTTTTTGCTTTCCTTATAAGTCTTGTCTTGTCTCCTTTCTTCGGAGGAATATCTTTTGCCCATCTTCAAAGTGTTTGGATACCAACACTTATTATGATCATTTCTGGTGCTGCAGGAAATATATTATTTTTTAATGGACAATCTAAATTAGATGCAGGGACAACACAAATTGCATTTTCTAGCATTGTCTTATGGGGAGTAATTTTATCTCTTGGATTTTTAGGAAGTCATTTTTCCCTTTTACAATTTTTTGGTATTGTCCTTTTGCTATTTGCAATTCTTCTTATCCAGTACAAGAAAGGGAATTACAAAATAGAATCTGCAGCACTATGGATTTGTGCATCTGCTGCATGCTTTGCAATTTTCCAGGTAAGCAGTGCTAGTCTTTCCAAAACAATGAGTGCTGGGACATATCTTCCTTTAGCATATGGCGGATCGACACTTATTGTTGTTGTATTGTATTACAAGCAATTTATAAAAGATTTTTCTATTCTTAGGCAAAATACTGTGAATGTGCTGCAAAAAGGATTTTTTGCCAGTGGAACAAGTCTTTTGTATTTTGTTTTTTCGTACTTAGCATATGCTGCAGCTCCAGACAGAGGAGTGGTTGTTCTTTTATTAACAACCCAAACAATTCTTTCCGTAATTTTGGGAATTATTTTTCTTAAAGAAACAGCTGGTATGAAAAGAAAGCTTATCGCCGGAGCAATTGCAGTTGTTGCCAGTATTTTTATTAAAGCCTAGGAAAGCTGTCTTAGCTCTTCTTCTATAAATTTATCCAAATCTCCATCCAAAACTGCACCGGTATTGCCAACTTCATGACCTGTACGCAAATCTTTTACCATATGGTATGGGTGCAGGACGTATGAGCGGATTTGATTACCCCATCCAGGTGTTTTGTATCCACCTTTTAATGCTGCTTCTGCTTTTTTTCTTTCTTCTTCCTGAATAAACCACAATTTAGATTTAAGAAGTCTTAGGGCAATTTCCCGATTGGCTCCCTGAAATCGTTCACTAGACGCTGTTACCACAATACCACTAGGTTTGTGTTTTAACCTAACAGCAGTAGATACCTTATTAACATTTTGTCCACCATGTCCGCCTGCCCGGAAAAAGTCCCATTCCAATTCGTCGTCTGTAATATGTACTTCGCTGTCATTTTCGACAATTGGCAATACTTCTACCAAGGCAAAAGATGTTTGGCGCAGCTTGTCTGCATTAAAAGGAGATTGTCTTACTAAGCGATGTGTCCCTGCTTCGAATTTAAGATGGCCATAGGCATACTTGCCATCTATTTGAATAGTAATGCTTTTAAATCCTGCTTCTTCTCCCGGAGTCTGGTCGATTATTTCGTACTTCCATCCTTTTCTTTCTACATAGCGCGTATACATTCGAAAAAGCATTTCTGCCCAGTCCATTGCCTCTGTCCCACCTTGCCCGGAATGAATTGCCAAAATTGCACCACTCTCGTCATGGGTGCCAGAAAAGTATAAAAGCATTTCCATCCGCCCAACATTTTCTTCTACTTCTTTCCAATTCCCCTCGTCCATGTATAGCTGGAGCATGTCTGCTTCTTCTACTTCCTTCATAAGGGATGACATTTCCTTCATTTTTTCTGTTGCCTGTTTTTGGTCTGCCCAAAATCCAGAAGAAGAGCTTTCTATTTCCAGCTCTCTAATTCTTTTTTTCTTTTCCTCAACATGCAAGGCTTCGATAACCTTCTTCGCGCGATGTTCTAAATCATCCATAAGTCTATTTTCTCACACAGAGCTTGAACAAGCAATTTTTTAATAGCAAAAAAGGTATATAATAGCTCCTAATATGAAAAGCAAAAAGTTTTTCGAAAAATTCTATATTTATAAAAAAGATTTTTTTAGAAACATATTCGTCTTAAGCAAGACCATCCTAATCTCCACAATTCTTAGTAGCACAATTGGAGTTCTTATTTCATTTATACTATTTTTATTTTTTATCAAACAAATTCCATCCTCTTTTTTGGATGCTAGAACACTCGCAGCAATAACAAAAAATCTTGACAGAGAATACAAATATAAAATCCTAACAACGCCAATAAAACCAGAAAATAGTCAAAGCATAATTGTTTGGGGAAATGATAAAAAATTTAATGAATATTGTTATAACATAAGTGATAAAAATGCTAGAAAAATAACAAATAAACCGATTATTGAGGTTTTTAAGAAAAACGACTTTAATCTTTTGTCTTTAATTCCCTTTTTTAAACAAGACTATAAACTTTACTCAACATTTAGTTTTTCTCTACCCAAAAATATTGAATTTTTAAACGATGGACATGATACGACAAATAATGATTATTGGATAAGCGATATAAGAGTAGAGGATTTGGATGGCGATGGCTCAGATGAGATTATAGTAAGAGCATATTCATATATTTGCGAGGATTGGGGAAATCTCTATATCTTGATTTTAAAAGATAACGGCCAAGGCTTTTCTGTAGAATCAGCAATTCCAGAAATTGCAATTTTTAAAAACAACGAAATTGATGAAAAGAACTTAATCAATCTTACAAGAGAAGTAAAAATCAGAACGAATATCGGAGAGGAGAAGAAAATAGTTTATACGAGTACGGATAATTACATTGGTTTTGAAGATTTGGATAATGATGGATCTAAAGAACTAATTATGGGATTTTTGAAAATTCAAGATGATGAATGTCATCTTTGTGGACATAACTGGTATATTGGTGTCTATAAGTACCGCGATGGCAAACTATTGGCAGATAATAACTGGAATCATGGAA
>Ga0182009_10000017_pt1 | contig 23655 bp, 21 predicted proteins | sample Sormic07211187_1_FD_161052 | JGI IMG/M metagenome (GOLD analysis project Ga0182009, IMG submission 161052) | Bulk soil microbial communities from the field in Mead, Nebraska, USA - 072115-187_1 MetaG | ecosystem: Environmental > Terrestrial > Soil > Agricultural land > Bulk soil | place: USA... | reverse complement strand
ATTGGTTTTTCTAAAAATAAAATTTCGATTGTTGAGCCAGGAGTCATGAAAGCATCACCAGCTTTTCTTAAGAAAACTGCAAAATATAGCCACCCTACAATAATTTATTTAGGAAGAATAAAAAAATATAAAAGACTGGATATTCTAGTGAATGCATTCCCAGAAATTATAAAGCGTATTCCAAAAATTAGAATTTTATTGGCTGGATGGGGAACAGAGGCGCCATTTATTAGCGACTTAATTATGAAAAATGGATTTAAAAGAAACATTCATATTTTAGGGCCAATTTCCGAGAAAGAAAAAAGGATATTTCTTAGAAAGTCATGGATGATTGTCAATCCGTCTCTTAATGAAGGGTGGGGAATTTCAATAATAGAAGCCAACTCATATGGAACACCTGCGGTTGCATTTAAAGTTCCAGGACTTTCGGATGCAATTAAAAATAACAAAACTGGTTTTCTTGCTGCAAGCAACGAAGACTTCATCGACAAAATAGAACAAATACTCAAAAACCAAAAACTAAGGAAAAAAATGGAAAAAGAAAGCCTACTATGGGCAGATTCTCTGACCTGGGATAAAGCTGCAAAAAATAGCCTAAGTATAATTAAAAATAATTTTCTTTCATCATAAAGTGTGATAGTATTCAACCTATGAATAAAATGCCAATTGTATCCATTTCTATTTCTACCCTTAATTCTGCAAAAACAATTACAAAAACTTTTGAATCTTTAGAAAAGCAAACATACAAAAGAATTGAGGTTCTTGTTGGGGATGGGGGAAGTACAGATGATACAATAAAAATTGCCAAAAAATATAATGCAATAATTTGTTATGGAAAAGAACTAGGTAGAGCACGTTATGTGGTGGTTAAAAAAGCAAAAGGGAAATATGTTATGACACTTGATTCAGATCAATGGATTGGAAAAACGGTTATTGAAAGAGCGGTTAAAAAAATGGAAAAAGAAAAATACGATGGACTTATCTTTCATGAGGAATCTGTCTCGGGGAAAAATACACTTATTAAAAGACTTCTTGCTAACGACAGATGGGTTGTTGTCTCAGGCCATGATAATAATCCGTTCCTTGGTGCAGAAATTCCCAGAATGTACAAAAGAGAAGATTTATTACGCTTCAAATGGCCTAAGACCCTTTCTATTTTAGATGACGCGGTATTGTATGGAAAAAATCATTCAAAGTTAAAATTTATTGGGCGACTCGAAGGGGAAGGGATAAAACACAAAGAAGTTGATGATTTTTGGGTATTTTTTAAAAAATTTATGAGATACGGTAAGTTGTATGGAGGAACTCTTAAGGTATCAACACAAACAACCATTTTACACAGCTTACCACGAAGAAGTTACTTTCGATGGGAAGTGATAAAAAGACCAGACGTCTTTTTTGGAGGAATACTCTTGTATGTTCTCAAGACGATTGCTGTGATTACCGGTATGCTTTTCTATAAATTTTATCCTAAAAATGCAATATGAGAAAAACACCATATAAAATAACTATCAAACCGTTATACGAGAAAAACAATGGTATGTATGTTATGGATATAACAGATGTACCATTCAAATCTCCTTATACATGGATTGAGAAAATTTCTATGAGCTTACCTTCTGGAGTTATTGCGGGCAATCATAGCCATAAGCATTCAGAGGCTTTCCTTGCAATGACCCCTGGTCTTGTTTTATATTGGATGGATAAGAAAAAAAAGGTACATTCAATGAATATGTTTGTAGAGGGAAAACATTTTTTTATAATTTTACCCTCAAACGTACCTCATGCAGTGAAAAATTTAGCAAATCATGTTGGAATAATGGTTAAGTTTGCAAATGAGCCTCCTGGAGTAATGAAGCGATATACACTTATATGACGAAAAAAGTATTAATTACTGGTTCGGCTGGGCTTATTGGATCTGAGGCAACAAAGTTTTTTGCTAAAAAAGGTTTTGAAATTCATGGGATAGATAATAATATGAGGGCATATTATTTTGGAGAAGAAGCAAGCACTGATTGGTCAAGAAAAAATCTCAAAAAGTCTCTTAAAGACCAATATAATCATTATGCTGTTGACATAAGGGACAATGAAGGGCTAAGAAAAATATTTAAGAAAACAAAGTTTGACTTGATTATTCACGCAGCTGCGCAACCTTCTCACGATTGGGCTGCCAAAGAGCCATTAACAGATTTTGGGGTAAATGCTCTCGGGACTCTTCATATGCTTGAGCATTATCGCAATTACTCGCCTGATGCAGTATTTATTTTTACTTCAACAAATAAAGTCTACGGGGATAGACCAAATACCCTTCCTCTTATAGAGTTGGAAAAAAGATTTGAGCTTCCAAAAGGTCATGAGTATTACAAAGGGATTGATGAAAATATGAGTATTGATAATTCTAAGCATAGTATTTTTGGTGCATCCAAGGTGGCAGCGGATATTATGGTGCAGGAGTATGGAAAATATTTTGGTCTCCATACCGCTGTGTTTCGCGGAGGGTGTCTTACCGGCCCCGCACACAGTGGGACACAATTACATGGGTTTCTCGCATACCTTATTAAATGCGTTGCCACAGGTACACCCTACACCATTTTTGGGTATAAAGGAAAGCAAGTGCGAGACAATATTCATTCGTATGATTTGGTGAATGCTTTCTACCATGTCTATAAAAAGCCACGATCTGGTGAAGTGTATAATATAGGTGGGTCGAGACACTCAAATACATCTATGCTTGAGGCCATAGAAAAAGCAGAAGAAATCTTAGGAAAGAAAGCAAAAGTGAAATATATACAAAAAAATAGAGTTGGGGATCATATTTGGTACATCTCTGATGTATCAAAATTCGAATCACATTACCCTTTGTGGAGGTATACGTATAATAACGATGCAATCATTAAAGAAATTGCTACCTCAGGACATTTTTAATAATGAAGAAATATTTTTTTTCTTTAAGCGCGATACTTTTCCTTTTAATTTGCATAGCAATTTTATATACTTTTTGGGATTTACCTAAGACTTTTTTTCAACAGGATGAATGGTTGGGTTCTGGACAAGTACTGGCATTAGGATATGGTGCAATTACTCATGGATTGTCTCCTTTACAGATATTGTTTGCAGATGCAAGACCCCTCACAAGGCTTATTGGGGTTCTATTTACAGTAAAGTTTTCTTTTAATCCTGCTCCCTATGCATACTATGGAATTTTCTTACACATTGTTAACTCACTGCTTGTTTATTTGATTATTAAAAAACTCCTTAAGAATACATTGGCAGCATTTGTAGGAACAGTTTTTTTTGCCCTCAATAGTGTTTCACACCAGTCAATTACATGGTTTGCAGCGTCTTTTGGGTTACAGCCTGCATCAGTTTGTATTTTTTTATCGATATATCTTTTCTTACTATTTATTGAGAATAATAAAGTAAGGTTTGCCTTTATATCTCTCTTCTTTGCACTTTTATCTCTTTATTTCAAAGAAAGTGGAATATTTCTTTTTGCTTTTCTTCCAATTATGCCATTTATTTTTAGAAAAAAGATTGAAACTAAAAAATATATAAAAATTTTCTCTCCTTTTATAATTTTTATAATCCTTTTCGTTTTGTATCGTATTGTTGAAATTATTATTCCAGCCCTAACGCCTAGAGACCTCTTTAATTCCCCTGTGTATGCAAGTATTAATCAGGGGAAATTGTTTTTTGTACAGTCAATGATAGCTCGTTTTATTATGTATCCGATGACAAGTCTTTCTCTTATGTTTATTCCTCAATACAGCGCACTTTCTATTGCATATGATTTTATGAAAGTTTACTATCCATACATAACAGATCATTTTGACCTTATTGGAGAGACAGTTGTTTTGGACATGCTTTCTACTATTGGATCTTTTTTACTTCTCATATATATTGGAATAGAAATAAAATTTGATAAAAAATCAAGACATATTGTTCTTTTTATTATTTCCTTATTCTTCTTATCCATCATTCCCTATATTATTATTGGAAAAACCTTTGCATACATGGAGCCTCGATATTATTACATTCCTTTGGCTGCAGGAGGAATCCTTGTCGGATATATTGCAAAGAACATTTTTTTAATAAACAAAAAGTTTTTTACGCTAAAACTCGCTTTTGCTTTGGTATTTGTCTACCTTATGTTTCTTCATGTCAATGAAATTAAGCAAGACATACAAACACAAGTTGTCATAGCCTCAGAAAGAAAAGGGTTTATAGCGCAGTTGATTAATGAATTACCCACGCTTAAAGAAAATGTAAATGTGTTTTACTTTACTAGCGATAGAAAATGGTGGAAGGATACGAATACCGTTCCATTTCAGCATGGCTTTGGTTATTCTGTTCCTGTCTTGTATTACAATACGGGCAGAATGCCCAAGCAATTATTAATTAATGGATATTTATGGACTCTTGGGAGTGAAGGGTATACAAAGGTTAATGATGTATCATATGGATACTACACATCTTTCGACCATCTTAAGGAGGCAAAAAGCACCTACCATTTTAGCTGGGATGATATTCATGCATTCTATTACGATTCTAAAAAAATGAAATTACAGAATATAACAGAGCAGACGCGAGATGAGCTGTCTAATGAAGATAAATAACGTAATTGAATTTTTCAATAATGAGTTCTATAAGCAAGCGGTCAAAAACTCCATTGCTGGTTCTTCTTCTGTGCTTGATGTAGGATGTGGATACAATTCAATTTTGGGGAAAATTAGAGGTACATTTACGTCAACAGGGATTGATGTTTTTAGAGACTGCATACAAGTAAGTAAGAAGGCAAAAAATCATAATAAATATATAGTTGGAGATATTAGAAATTTGCAAAATTTTTTTCCTAAAAAAAGTTTTGACGATGTTATTGCTCTAGATGTTATAGAGCACCTAACAAAGACTGAGGCACAGAAAATGATAGGGCAAATGGAGAAAATTGCCAAAAAAAGAGTTATCATTATGACTCCCAACGGATTTTATCCTCAGGAGATATTGTTTGGAAATCCGCATCAAAAGCATAAGTCAGGGTGGCACATACATGATTTGAAGGCATTAGGATATAGGGTATATGGGCTTAGGGGTCTAAAGTATATACGTGGTATTCATGCAATGATTCAATACAAGCCTTGGGTTTTATGGGCAATTATTGCTTTTATTTCCGAGCCAATATTATATTTTTTTCCAAAATATGCGTACCACATATTTGCTGTAAAAGAGATTAGTTAGTTTTCTCAATCCCTAACAAAGCATTTCTGTATGTATTGTCCCAGATATTATTTTTAGCATATTTTTTACTATATTCAGTCATTTTTTTAATTTTTTGTGGCGCTTCTAGTAATTGGATAATTGCTTTTGCAAGCGCATCTTTATTACTTTTTACAATTACAGCTGCTTTCCTTTCAGATAACTCTTTTCCTAATGGGGGGACGTCTGTTGCAATGATTGCCAGACCCGATGCTGCATAAATGCGTAATTTTGTTGCATCACCATAAAGTCGTATAGATCCTTCAAATCTTTTGTAAGGAGCAAGACCTATTTGATAGTGAGATATCATTGAGGAGAGTTTAGGCAAATCCCATATAGGGCCATGAAAGATAACATTTTTTTCAAGACTATATTTTTTAATTAGTTTTTGTAAATATTCTGCTTCAAATCCTTGACCACCACCGCCAATAATGTGCAATGTGGCATCCTTAATACTTTTAACAACCTCTCTAAATGCTTCTATAGCAATATCAGGCCCATTTTCAAGACCTAGTGTACCTACAAATACAACGGATTTTTTTTCTCTTTTTTCAAATGGTACATATATAAGCTGATTCTCAAATAGAGCATTCGGTACAAGAATAATTGGTGCGCTCTTTTGAGGATTGAGTCCAACGCTAATCCTAGCAGGTTGCATTGCCGGGGAAACATCCCAAATGTAATCACAGTGCATTGCTGCCATTCTATCGAGCCATAAATAAAAGTTGTTAATAAAAGTATTATTAAATCTTTTTGGAGAGTAGTCTGACACATAATAGATAACCGTTGAAACTCGTCCCATTTTTTTCAAGACTATCCCTGCAAGGGCGTTTATACTTTCCAGTCCAACAAAAATGTCAAATTTTTTCTTTCGTTTTAAGCCTGTTTCAATAACACTTAAGAAGTCCCTTATTTTGTGGGCAATCTGTGTACCAGGTTTATTTGTAAAATAAAGAAAAGGGAGAAGAGGTAATATAAAAAAAGTGGTTTTTTCAATTCTTTTCAGCTTTTTGCCAATATATTCCTCTATTGTTGGAAAAATTTTGTCACTTCCCGGATAGGGCTGGTCTATAAGCCATGTTTCTTTAAAATTGGGCAACATGTAGGAGAGCATTGGTTCAATCATGCCATTTGTTGCAGCTCGGATGTTATTTTTCCACGGAGAAAATGTTGCAATAAGAATAGATGAATTATTGTATAAATTTTTATTTGGCATACTTTTGTGCCCAATCAAGTGTTTTTTTAATACCATTCTCTAGAGAAGTTGTTGGTGAAAAACGTAAATATTTCTTTGCCTCTGTTATATCTGCTTCAACAAATCGTTGATCACCAGACCGTGTTGATTTAAAAAGAATAGGATATGTTTTGGAATTTTTTCCACATGCGTGTATGACAGTTTTCGCGAGATCTAACATTCCCGTTTGGCGTCCAAATCCAATGTTAAATACCTTCCCAAAACTTTTCTTGTTTTCGATTGCATCAACCCACATGCGAGCCACATCTTTAACATATACAAAATCCCTTGCCTGCTTCCCATCTCCATAAATGGTTATTGGCTCGTTTCTTAAGACGTTTCCCATAAAAATAGCAAGTACTCCCTGATACGGGTTAGTAAGAGATTGTCGTGGGCCATATACATTAAACATACGGAATGAAGTTACATTCAATGGACTTTCCAAATCCACTCTACTAGCGGTTGTATGAATAAATCTTTCTGCTGCGTACTTTGCAATGCCGTAATAATTAATAGGAACACACGCATCTTCTTCTCTAATGGGAAGTCGTATTGGATTTCCATAAACAGTCATTGATGATGCATAGAGAAATCTATCTATGTTGTGTTTTACAGCTCCCATTATCATGTTGACACTGCCAATAAAGTTTGTACCAAAATCCAACTCTGGATTAGTAAATGAATTAACAATGGATGGTTGACCCGCTATGTGAAGAATTACATCAAAAGAACTACCTGATAACAACTTTTCCACCTGACTCTTCTGAGAAACATCACCTTTGATAAATGTTGCCTTCTTATTAATGTATTCTTTTTTTCCAGAAGCTAAATTATCAAAAACTGTAACGGAATATTTTCTTTCTAACAATTCATCAACAACGTGACTTCCAATAAATCCTGCTCCACCGGTTACCAAAACATGTTTCATAAAGTCTGTGAGATCACTACTGTATCATATTCCTTTTTTTGCTACAATATGAAAGTTCTCAGAATGAATACTACTTTTACCTTTTTTGGAAAATACAAAAATATTCTTGTTAATAGTATAACAATATGTATTCTTCTCGCATTACCGTATTATCTTTTTCAAGGAAAATTATTCGTTGGAGGAGATGATACAAGGTTAATTTATGCATATCCTTGGGAGTATCTTAAAGCGATGTCTTTTTTTTCTTGGATAAATCTTTCTTCAGTTGCAAGCTATACGCCAAATCATTTTTCCTTTCCATTTGCTCTTGTTTGGTCAGGGCTATTTGTAGTTATAAAATCTAGGGCTGTCATTGATTACCTGTCGTTTTCTTTGCCAATTATTTTAGGCTTTATATATTTCCAAAAATTAATAAAAGAGTTATTGCCAAGGTCCACATATGTGGAGCAATATACTAGTACATTTTTCTATATCCTTTCTCCAATTCTTATTATAAATCAACTTTCTGTTTTTCTTATGTCGGCATGGCTTGTAGGATTATTTCCATTTATTGCCTGGAATTTTATCAAATACGTAAAAACGGGCACATTTTCCTATGTAGTAGTAACAGTTGTTGTTTGTATATTTCTTTCTCTAGGATTTTATAGTATTCCATGGATTGCGGGGTTGTTACTTCCTCTTTTTCTCACCCTTCCCTTTGGGCTCCTATTTTTCAATAGACAACTAATAAAAACATTTATTATACGAAGTATTATTTTTTTTGGATGTATTTTTCTATCTCAGTCCTATTGGACTATTCCATTTATTATGCAATTTCTCATAAAAGGGAATAGTATTGGAAGCTTAATTAGTGATAGGGCAAGCACATTTAGAGATACAGTTGTACAAACCTCAACAGGTAATATTACTTTTCCATTTCTTAATTTATTCCATAGAGACTTAACATTTACCCATGATTGGGATTTGCGTACTATTTTTATTGCGTTTTACGACAAAATGTTTTTTCTTAATACAATCTACGTAAGTATTGTATTTGCAGGAATTTTTCTTTGGAAAAAGGCACTTAATACATCAGAGAAAAAGATGTATTTTCTTATACTAATAGGTTTTCTCCTATCATTATTTTTTTATACGGTTAATATAGGGCCTTTAAAGGAAGTATTTCTTCTTATGGGTTACATTCCCGGCTTTATGATGTTTCGAAATGCATTTGACAAATTTGCTTTAGGATTCATTCTTATATATTCTCTTTTGATTGCATTTTCTCTTTTTATTGTATTGAGAAAATTTTCGAAATACAGCTTTTTAATTATTTTGTGTACTCTTCTGATAATAGTCATTAATGCAATTCCTCTAAAAAGAACCATAAATAGTCCTCTTTGGACAACAAGCAATATATACAGGACTATTTCTTTTCCTCAAGAATATTCACAATTTCTCATGCAAGTTAAGAAAAGTACAGACCCAACAGCTAATATTCTTAATTTCCCGCTCAATATTGCCGGGTATGCAGTTGTTAAGGATGACACAACAAATAACGTTTTTGCCGGAACATCACCAACAAAATTTTTTACAGGAATTAATGATTTTTCCGGAGACTTGTCTTTTTCTCATGAAGAATCTGGGAAGATGTGGAATCTTATTGCCAACAGAGACTATGAAGGCCTTCGAAATTTTTACTACAAATATAATATAGATGTTGTATTGGTAACAAAAAATATTCCCCAGGAAGTTAAAAAGTCTTACCTTTTTTCTGGTGGAAATTCATTAAAAAATCAAGACAAGACTTTTCTCGATGAAATTACAGACAAAAGGCTTTTTGTCAGCTCGTCGGGTAACTACGAATTATACTCGGTAAAAAAGCCAAATATACTTTTTCATTTTTCTCAAGGGTATTTTCAAAAAATAAGTCCCATAAAATATATTGTTTACATGCACCTTACGTCTGTGGATGAATTACAATTCTTAGACTCATATCATGATGGGTGGAAATTATACCTAGAAAGATATGAGGAGCCCACTCAATGCAAAAACTCTATTATTAAAGTAATGCAAGGAGTTTCTGAATGCAGTTCTGCAGATGGATTGTTTCAACTGAGTGAATTATCTTATCTTTTCAAGCCGCGATTAGCTGAAAAAACACATATATTTTCCCCAAAATATAACAATATGTGGAAAATTGATCCAAAAGATATTCAAAGGGACTACAACACAACTTTTTATAAGAAAAATAGAGACGGGTCAATAGACATAAAAGTTGCTGTTTATTTTCTTCCACAGGAAGGATTTTATGTTGGAATCATTACTACCTTATTAATAGTTGGGGGAATTATTGCATATATGTTATTTCAGTCGAAAAAATATGCCAAGAAAAAATAATATCACTCATAGATCATTGTTATTAACAATCTTTTTGTGGCTTGTGGTGCCTGTTTTATTATTTTTTATATGGTTTGCAGGAGCATTATTTGCAAATCCGCAGGGAGGATTTACAACCTTAATATATCCACACAGCAATAAGGAGTATACTCATTTACCGAAAGATAACATCCTTCTTAAAGGGACAAAGGTAATTGGAGAATTTGTGTCACAAGAAGATAATCTTGGTATTGTAACAATTCATGTTAGTCGAAGTCTGGTTGCACAGCCTGATGAGCCATTGTACTTAAAATTTCATATTAAAGAAGTGGGCACACAAAATTGGTATTACGAGAATATTTATAATGTAGGCTCCCTGAGAGAAGATGAATCTATTGTGTTTGGATTTCCTAAAATAGGTAGCTCTAAAGGGAAAATATACGAATTCGAGTTACTCTCTCTTAATGGAGATAAGACAAATGCTATAGCGATTATTAATGGGCATGATTCTTTTGTTACGAGATATATCTTTTCAAAAAAAGAAATATCCGGGAAAAAGTTGTATATGGTCATGCCATATAAAAAGATTGTATCTGTTTTTATGTATCCACAAGTTTTACTATCGACGTCAATTTTTATACTTCCATTGGTGTACTACATACTTTTTATGTTACTTTATACATCGCGTCATATTGCTTTTTTTCTTTCACAATTGTCCGGCAAAACCCTTAAAGGTGTTGGTGTTGGTTCAAAAAACACAAATTTTCTTCTTCAAAATTACTTGAAAAGAAGTTTCTTGGGATCTTTTACAATTACACTTATTACTGCAGACATTTTTCTTCTCCAATCAATCTACTACGGAATTGCGCTAGGACTTCTTGGGTTTTGGATAATTGCAATTGTAAAAGATAAGATTTCATTAAAAATTTCTTTATTATTTGCCCTTCTTTTCCTACTACTCTCTGAATTAGACATTGTACTGGGTAATATTGCTCAAGAAAATAAAACCTCAATGTGGGCATACTTTTTCCTTGTCATTGCTGTAGCACAAATTATCTGGCGAAATAGGAAATAAAATCTCCAGAGAAATATGATCACAAAATATAGATTACAATTTCTCGCAATATTTATTTACATCATTTTTTGGTTTTTTGCCGCTATTTTTATTAATCCCTATAGTCCTTTTACCATAATTGTGTATAAGCATTCTTTATCTCAACAAAATGATAAGGCCAATAGAACAACTGGATCATTTATTGCAGAGGAAAATAACTTAGGTATTATTGCTATAAGAGTTGTAGGGGAGATAAAGCCAAATAGTACTGGCCGCGGTCTGATTACATTTGCACTAAGAGAAAAAAATAATTCACATTCGTTTTACTCTACCCAAACAGAGGTAAATCAGGTAAATGAAAAGGGTTTTCTTGTATTTGGATTTCCTTCAATTACAAATTCAAAGGGAAGACAATATGAGTTTGTTACAACAATACCAAATGCTTCTCCGAATACTCTGAATGTGGGAGATTTCTTTACAAGTAAATATGTATACTCCAAGCAATTCTTATATTCTCCAAAAGACTTTTTATTCTTATTTTTTAAGAGAACGCGCATGCTTTTTTCTAATCCAGATTCGCTCGTATTGTCGAGTATCTATCTTATTCCTTTGTTTGTTTACTTTCTTTACGTGCTCAATAAAAGAAATGGTCAAAAACTAGATACAACAATACAAGATACAATACAAAAAATTGTTAGGACAATCGCGCTAATAGTGTATTCACGAAGAAAAAGTTCCAAAAAAAGAATCTCCATAACCAAAGAGGATGAAAAAATACCCATATTTTTCGAGATAAAAAATAAATATGTACGCGCATTTGGTTTACACGTATTATTTTTCCTTTTTAGTATTATCATTCTAAGCCCCATTCTCCTAACAACGCATGTCGTAAGGGCGAATGACTTGAATGGAAATGATGTTCCTCATCTTTATTTTAAAAACTCTCTCTTACAACATCATGCCTTTCCCTTATGGAACCCATATGTTGTTCAGGGAATACCTACTGTTGCAGATCCTCTCTATGGAGTATATAACCCGTTGGTTGCTATTCCTCTTCTTGTATTTCCCTACGATACTGCATTAAAAATTATGTACCTTCTTGTTATATTTTTTGCCTGTGAATCTATGTATATACTTACGAAAAGGTATCTTAACTCTTCATATTTATCTTTGTTTATTGCGCTGACATATGCATCGAGTTCTTATCTAGCAGCAAAATTAGATACTGGGCAAATTGAAAAAACACTATCGTATCCATTATTGCCATTTGTGATTTTTTCATTGCAAAAAGTAATAGATAAAAAAAATCTATTTTGGTCAGGAGTCGCGGGATTAGAAATCGCACTATTCTTGTTTTCTGGAGAAACATACACAGCAACGTATACTCTGTATGGATTGGGGGTAATCCTTATCTTTTTTCTTTTTAAAGATAAAAGGGCATCAGTCTATCTGGGAATTTCTGTTTTGTTTTTTCTTCTTTTTGCATCAGTAAAAATTATTCCCTATCTTGAATTGACAAACTATCTTGAGAAAAGCAGAGATCCTTTTACTGGAAGCATGAATATCGTTGGAATGCTTAGGTATATTTTTATTCCGTTTGATGCTCCATTTGCCGCTGTTAATTTGAAACAATATATATCTACAGCATGGGGAGATTTGGAGAAAATTTCGTTTATTGGTCCATTTACCCTTTTAGGTTTTGTGTGGGTATTCCTTAAAAGAAAAATCGTATTGAGCAGAAAGTATATTTTGCTACCCATTCTCTTCTTGCTCTTTATTTCTATTTCCATGCCTGCGTGGAAATGGAATCCTTTTCATTGGTTAGTTAGTGCAGTTAGTTTTTTGCAGTACTATCGAGTCCCAAGTAGAATCTTTGCTTATCTTTCTGTGATTCTTCTTCTTTTCTTTGGACTATTCTGTCGTGACTTTCTAAGTAAAAGAAAAATATTGATACTTGTTGTTCTCGTATTAAATCTTGTGGTAGCCATCATTTTCTTTGAGACTATTTTAATAAAGCCCCAGTTGGTTACAGATCAAAAAATTGACACATTGAATTACCCTCTCTACTCGGATGTTTTTAAATGGATACAAAAGGATAATGCTAATCAATCTCTCGTGCTAGTTGTAAATAATATTCATCTTGTACCCTATGACTTGGCATATCAGTATAATACACTCCTTCTCAATACAAATTATGGATTGCTGCTTAAGAATAGTTTGGTAAGCAGTTATACTCATGTTTCTTATCCTCCACCATCTACATATCACGATATATTGCCAGGATACGTAATTTCTCCGCACAATATTGTCACAAGTCTTCCGTGGGATTCTACTAAGGCGTATGTAAATGAGGACACAATAATATTCAAAGTGCATGATGCGCGCCCATTCTCACAACTTATTACAAATAAAGGAGAGGTAATAAAAAAAACAATAGCCTCTTTTGGAGTAAATACAATAACAATTAGAGAAGGGAGTGATCAGCCTGCGATTCTTTCACTTTTGGAAAGTTATTACCCCGGGTGGAGTGTTACTATTGATGGGAAAAAAGCTCACTTGGAAAACAATAGATTTTTAGAAGTTAAGACAAGGCCGGGACAACACACCTATGTTTTTTCATTTTTTTCAAAGACATTTCTGCTTGGATTTTTTGTAACAATATTTTCCTTGGGTGGATTTTTACTATGGTTGGGAGTTACTTTTTTCGTAAAGAAGTCTGTCTTTTTAGCATATCTTTAATTTGCAAAACGCCTGCATACATTTTTAATGCAGAAAATACCCGCGTTGTACTATTTCCTCCAAATCTCGGTGGAAAAAGAATAGGAACCTCGAGTATAGGAATATTATTCCATACACATTTTGCGATAAGCTCTGCGTCAATCAAATCTCCTTTGGATGTAAGGCCTATCTTTTTCGCAACATGAGATGGCATTACTTTTGGAGTACCATTAACATCCCATACAGGAGTATGGAGAAGCAATCGGCATTCAATGTTGTACAGGGTGGATCCGAGCTTTCGTAAAAGATTGAGGTGAAGTATTCTTGTTGCTTTAATAACAACCGATGGATTGTTTTTAGAGTAGGTAAGAATAGTAATTAAATCAGAAATTCTTGTTCTGGCTGAATTTGTATAACAAATAAATTTACCCTGTGCAGTCTTTATTCCTTCAATAATTGAATTTCCCCAGCCGGCATCTTTCAAATAGACAACTTTTAAAAAGGAATTTTTTTGTGTAAGTTTTTTGGCAATATCGTATGACTCTGTATCTGCACCATTAATGACAAGAATAATTTCAAATGAATCTTTAAGTCTTTTAAGACCATTTCCATAGGACGAGACAAGTGTCTCTATTTGGTTTGATTGGTGATAAATAGGAAGAATAATAGAGTAGGTTATTGTCATATGCTCTGCATTTTCTCAAGAGACCACTCTCTTTGCAAGACATCAATGTAGATATGCTCTATACAAGGAAGAGTTTTTGTGTATAATTGCATGTACCTGTCCTCATGAGTCAATGAAAAGATTTAATCTTAGTCTTCTTACAAAAGAGCAGAAAGAAACAAGGAAAAGAATTCTTGAAATAAGCTATGCTCAAAATTTGTCACACATTGGATCATGTTTGAGTGTTGTCGATATTATTGATTGCATCTATAAGATAAAAAAAAGAAATGACAAATTTATTTTGTCCAATGGTCATGCTGGAATTGCTCTATACACAATTCTAGAAAAGTATAAAAAAATAAAAGACAAAGACAGTATACAAGAACTTCATATTCATCCAGATAGAAATCCAGAAATAGATATTCACGTGTCATCAGGTAGTCTTGGTCAAGGCTTACCTATTGCAATTGGTATAGCACTTGCTAATAAAAAAAGAACAATATACTGCGCTATCTCAGACGGTGAGTGTGCAGAGGGAAGTATTTGGGAGGCATTAAGAATAATTGTTGACTTAGAAATTCCTAATCTAAAAATTATTGTCAATGCAAATGGATGGGGTGCATTTAGCGCAATAGAAACAAAAAAACTCTATCAAAGACTAAAAGCATTTGGAATAAAATCCATTGAAGTACAAGGCCATGATATGAAGGAAATTATGAGAGCATTACAAGTAAAATCATCAAAGTCTATGCTTGTATTTGCTCATACAACAAGTGACCAGCTACCTTTTCTTAAAGGACAGGATGCACATTATTATGCAATGAATGAAAATGATTACGAAAAAGCACTCAAGATGTTACGTATATGAAAATAATACCAATTTATAAAAGATTGATGCGGGCTGCATTTGCCCATGAAGTATATAAGCATATGAAAAAAAATAAAGACATTTGGGTTATTGTTGGTGATTTTGGTTATCGCATGTGGGATGATGTGAGACGTGATTTTCCAAATAGATTTATTAATGTAGGTGCATCGGAGCAGGCAATGATAGGAATAGCTGTAGGATTGGCACAAGAGGGAAAAATACCCCTTGTGTATACAGCAACAACATTTCTTTTGTATAGACCCTTTGAAACAATAAGAAATTACATCAACTACGAATCTGCGCCTGTTAGGTTGATTGGTTCGGGTAGAGAAAGAAACTATAAAGAAGATGGCATTACTCACTGGGTAGAAGAAGATAAAGAAGTGATGAAGATTTTTTCCAACATTACTCCTTTGTGGCCCAAAACAATAGATGAGATTCCTCAGGTTGTTAAAAAAATACTAAAAGAAAACAAGCCTTGGTATGTTAATTTAATTAGATGAGACAAAGCCGCGCATCGCTACGTGCCCACATAAAAAAACTCCATGGACCAATTCTTATCCTGGGAAGTGGAGGATTTATTGGAGTTAACCTTCTAAAGACGCTTCTTACATATAGAAAAGATGTTTTTGGAGTTTCAAGAAATAAAAAAAAGAATTGGAGATTTCGCCTTGCAAAAATACCTACAAAAAATATTATTGATTCTGATATTACAAATACAAAAGACATAGAAAAAATATTTAAGAAAGTAAAACCGCTTACTGTTTTTAACTTAGCAGCATACGGTGCATATGCAAAGCAAAGTGACTATAAGGAAATATATAAGACAAATGCGCTCTCTACAGTAAATATTCTCGAGGAGTTAAAAAAGATACCATTTAAAGCATATATCCATGCGGGGTCCCAGTCTGAATATGGCCTCAATGCAAAGGGTCCAAAAGAAACAGGAGAGCTTATCCCAAATAGCCATTACGCTGTTTCTAAGGTTGGGAATTATTATTTGCTCAAGTACTATGGAAAAGTAGAGCACCTTCCTGTGGTGCATCTGAGGCTGTATTCGGCATATGGACCTTGGGAAGAGCCTGATAGGCTAATGCCTGTTTTGGTTTCCAAGGCAATACATAAGACGTTGCCAAATTTTGTTGACCCTAAGATATCTCGTGACTTTATCTACATAGATGATGTTGTTTCCGCTTTTGTGATAAGTGCGGCAAAAATGCAAAAAAGAATGTATGGTGAGGTATTTAATGTTGCAACGGGTAAGAAAACAAAAATAAAAACACTTGCCTTTATGGTAAAGAAAATGTTTGAAATTTCTGAAAATCCACAATTTTCTACGATGAAAAATAGAAATTGGGATATTATAGATTGGTTTGGAAACAATGCAAAAATTAAAAGAATTTTGGGATGGAGACCAGAATATTCTCTTAAAGAAGGTTTGGAATTAACTGTTGCTTGGCAGGAAGAAATACATTATGATAAGCTCTCTATAAAATAAAAATATGGCAAAATCTTTCAAACTTTTTATGATTTCCGCTATGTATGAGAATGGTGGAAATACACTACAGAGACATCTTGATGGACATTCCAAACTTTTTGTATACCCTTTTGAATCACAAGTAGGGACAAAAAATATATGTGACTACTTATCTTCTTTTGTTCCCCATAAATATAGATGGTCTCAATTTCAGTTAGGGGAAACACCGGAGCAAATGTATGAAGATATTTGGGATGAAGAAGTAAAAGTTAGGACAAAAGCACCACACATGAGTAAATTTAAAGAAGTGCAAATTTCTTTAAATGACAAAGAAAGAAAGAAAATCTTCGTAAAGCTTCTAGGAAAAAATATTACCAGGGCAAACGCTATAGAGGCATTTTACAAATCAACATTTTTGGCATGGAAAAATTATAATGGTAGCGGAAAAGAGGAAATATATGTTGGATATAATCCTGTACAAATTCTGGATGCAGAGAAAATTATTGCAGATTTTCCAAATGCAAAAATAATTCACATTGTAAGAAATCCATACTCTGCGTATGCAGAAACAAAGCATAGACCTGCTCCATTATCTTTGCAACGGTATATACATACGTGGAATGTCACTCAGCTATCTGCGATTAATTATGCAACTCTTTTTCCTAATAATGTGATTACTGTAAAATTTGAGGACCTTATCGCAAACCCTAAAAAGTTTTTTACAACCCTTTCTACAACATTAGGAATACCCTTTGAAGAAAATCTTTTGTATCCTTCCTGGAATGGTAAAAAATTAGACAATCAATATCCATGGGGAACAATTCAATACCCAACGGTTGCATACAACATAGAAAAAATAAAAGAGTTGTCAAAAAAAGAGCATGATGAGATAAAATCACTGACAACATACATGAATGAATACTTTGACTACAAAAAGTTTTAATTTCTCCGAGAATTCTTTAAAACACTTTTCTTCTATTCGTAAGAAAGTATTTTATCCCAAGGCAGACATTCTTTTTTTGGAGCAAGAGTTGATAAAAGAGAAAGAAAAAATCTTTGCGAGTATTCCACTATATATTAATACTATTTTCCGTGACTCATGTAATGAAACTGTTATGCAGTATTCTTTAATTTCTACAAAAAGTACATACCACGTTTTGTATAAGGTGGTCACAAAAAAACATACATATGTGTTACGTGTGAGTGCTTTGCAAAGTCTTTATACAGATTTTACATTTTTTACAGAAGAAAAAATACAGAATGCCTTGAAACAGCTTCATATGCCATCAGTGAAAATATTTTTAGTTGATGTTTCACGAAAATACTATCCGTTTGACTTTATGATTATGGAATTTATAGAAGGAGATACGCTAGAAGATAAAAGATACTCTGCGTTAAATGACGTATATACAAATTTAGGAAGAGTACTTAAAAAAATTCATTCGATTCCATTGAAGGGAGTTGGGCTGCTTAGTATGACAGCACTTTTAAAAAAAGGAGAATTTTCAGGAATCTCATCTAATTGGGAAGAATTTTTTTATACAAACTTATCAAAGCATATTAGCAAAACCTATTCGTTAAAAGTAATTACAAAAAAATCAAAGCAAATCATAGAAAGAATCTTTTCGGAAAATTCAATGAATCTTAATGAAAGACCAATGGTACTTATTCACAACGATCTTGCTACGAGAAATGTAATTTTCCATAAGACAAAAATAAAGGCAATTCTTGATTGGGAAGATACAATAATAGGGGATCTATTATGGGAAGTTGCTTTTGTTAATACATTTCTTTTTGAGAAAAAGCAGCAAAAGTATTTTCAAAGCTTTTGTAATGGTTTGGGTATGGATAGCAGTGTATTACAATCCTCATATCTCTTTTGGTTTTACTTTCTTCGGATTATGCTTGTAAAAGTTGCGACAAGGTCGGTATCTGGGTACTATAATGCAAAAGGTATAGAAAATGACAGGCAAAGATTTGTTACGGCATTGAGAATGATAGAAAAATTACATGAATAAAAGACCATTTTTTTCAATACCCATCGCAACCTACAATAGAGCAGAAGATGTAGAGTTTGCAGTAAAAAGGATCCTTGCGCAGTCATTCAAGGATTTTGAAGTTATTGTCTGTGACGATGGGTCAACAGACGAAACGCAAAAACGCATCATGTCCCTTAAGGATAAGAGAATTCGTTATTACCGTAATAAGAAAAATCTTGGAGCTGTCAAAAATATTGGAAAAGTTTTGGAATATGTAAGAGGAGAATATGTATTTCTTCACGGTGATGATGATTATCTTTTGTATGATGATGTTCTACAGAAGACATACGACCTTATTAAAAAGTATAATTATGGACTTATTCGAATTAATTATGTCTATCAAACCTTTGACAAGAAAGATATATTTGACTACGTAAGAAACAAATTTATTACGAAAGACCTTGCATTTAAGGCCCATGCAAGTCCTGAGGAAGCGGTTGATTATATAGATAAAATTGATCTGCACTTTATAACAGGAATCGTTTTTAAAAATATATATCCCAAAAGAATTTCCATAATCGATTCAGAATTTATTCCATGGTTTGAAATATGTTTTAGAAGTCTTGAGGCACAAGGAGGCTTTTTCTTGTACTCTCATTCTATTGTTGCTTCCTGGTCTCATCAAGACAAACACCCAGCACATTTTGTTGTAAATGGTAAGTTATCATGGGAAAAAGTATATGAAGTTATCCGAAAAGTGGCAGGAGAAAAATGTTATAGAAAAACACTGAATAGGCAGGTTGCAATAAATGTTAATTTTTTAGCAATAATTAAATACAACTCAAACAATAGCAATCTTCTTAAGTACGCTAAAAGACTTAGAGAGCTTAATCCTTCATATACATGGTCTATGCGTTATTGGGCAACTCTTATTGCAGCATATTGCACTCCGAAATTTGTTTTAAAATTAGTAAGAGACATATATATTCAAAATGTAAAAGGACGAGGAAGAGTAAAGGAATATTCCAAGACCCTAAAACAGGTATATACTGTAAGAGGTTTCTAAAAATACATGAAAAAATTCTTGGGTACATTTATTCTTTTTGTTGTTATTTTTATACCCCTGCTGCTTGTCTTCAAAAATTGGTTTTCCGGGAATTTACTCGTAAGTGGAGACTGGGTTTATTATTGGAACCGAGCAATTCTTGACATTAACAATCTCCCTGCATGGGATGGAAGACATATGGGAATGGGTGCAAGCAATTTATCAACGCTATGGTTAGAATCTTATTTTCTTGCCACAATAAAAACGGCACTCTTTCTAGGTTGGAATTGGTATGAAAAAATATTTTGGTTTTGGCCATATCTTCTTTTTGGTTTTCTTTCTGCATGGTCTCTGTATTTTTATTTTTTTAAGTCAAAGGTTTTTGCTCTTTTGGCGGGGTTTCTTTATATCGCCAACACATATGCACTTCTTTTAGTAGGAGGAGGCCAAACAGGTATTGCCTTATCCTACAGTCTTGCTCCATTTGGTTTTATCGCATTCGAAGAACTCCTTCAAAAAATTACACTGAGAAGTGCAGTTATTTTTTCTTTGGTTTTTTCTCTTATTTTTCTTTTAGATATCCGTATTGGATATATACTGCTTTTTCTTCTCACGCTGAGATTCGTTTTTGAATTACCAGGCCTCACTGGAGAAAAAGTAAAAAAATATTTCCTTCTTTTTACTCTTTCCGGAATACTTATTATTGGTCTCCATGCATTTTGGCTCTTACCAACACTTCTTACGCATGGGAAGGCAATTCGTCAATTTGGTGATATTTACACATCTTCAAAATCAATTCAATTTTTTAGTTTTGCAAAATTTGAGGATGCGCTAGGTCTTTTGCATCCAAATTGGCCTGAAAATATATTTGGTTTTACTCATTTTATGAGGTGGGAATTTCTTTTGCTCCCGATTCTTGCCTTTGGATCATTATTTTTCATAGATATCAAGCAAAAGAAAGAAAAACTAGCTATTTTATTCTTTTCATTAATTGGACTGCTTGGAGTATTTCTGGCAAAAGGCGCAAATGATCCATTTGGCAATACGTACATTTGGCTTTTTGATCATGTACCTGGTTTTATTATGTTTCGAGACCCGACCAAGTGGTACATGATAATTGCAATATCATATTCGGTATTGATTCCATTTACTATTTTTAAAACATCTAATTGGTTATCTCAAAAAGAAAAATTTTCAACTTTCAATTTTAAATTTTCAATCAAACCAAAAATTTTCAATTTTCAAATTATGTTTTTCTTACTTTTCGTAGGCTGTCTGGTTTTTCTAGTTCGGCCAGCTGTTGTTGGACAGCTTGGGGGGACATTTCAGCAACATACTTTTCCTAAGGAATATACTACGCTTGACACATTTTTAAATAATCAAAGTAGTTTTGGCCGCATACTTTGGGTACCACAACCACAAAAATTCGGTGCACACATTTCGGAAAATCATCCTTCTGTTGACGCGTATAACTTTTTTAACGTTGCAAGTATATCCGGAGTGTTAGATGCATTACATGAAAACAAAACAGAGAATGAATTGCGAGAAGCAAGTATTGGGTATGTCGTGGTCCCATATGATAGTCAGGGTGAGTTTTTTCTCACCGATAGAAAATACGACCAGAAAGTTTATTTGGATACTGTAAGAGAAGTACGTAGATTGTCGTATCTTACTGAACTTAATGGTTTTGGAAAAATACATGTATTCGCCCTGAGTCAAGTAAAGAATCATTTTTGGCTGACAGGGCAAGGAAAAAGTTTTTTTATGCAAAATGCAACAACTCAATATGCTGTTAATGTGCAAAATGTTACAAAAGGGGAAATGCTTATTTTCTCGGATATGTACGACCCATTCTGGCAGGCACAAGTGGGAGGAAAATCGATTGACTCCACACTCTTTGACAAAAGATTTAATAGCTTCATCTTGCCCAAAGATGGAAATTACGACATAACTATTGTGTACAAGCCTCAGCAATGGGTAGAGCAGGGAGTACAAATAAGTATAGCCACTCTTATTGTGGCAGGATTACTGGTACTTTTTGGATATGCTGGCTTATTTATGGGTAAAAATGGTAAAATACAAGGATGATTAGTGCAGTTATTCCTGTTTTTAATGAATACGAGAGTCTGCCCCACTTTCTTCCAGAATTGCAAAAAGCCCTGCAGAAACTAGACAAGCAATACGAAATACTTTTCATTGATGATGGGTCTACAGATGGAAGTCTTGATTTTCTTAAGAAAATGACTCAGAGAGATAAAAAAATAAAACTCTTTTCCTTTAGGAAAAATCAGGGAAAATCAGAAGCATTAACGCTTGGATTTCAAATGGCAAAAGGAGAATATATTGTTACTCTCGATGCGGATTTACAAGATAGACCAGAGGAAATCCAAACACTCTATAAAAAAGCAAGAGAAGGATACGACCTTGTCTGTGGATGGAGAAAAAAAAGAAAAGATCCAATACAAAAAGTGGTTTCATCAAGGTTATTTAATTTTTTTGCAAGCATTTTTTGGGGATTGCAACTTCACGACTACAATTGTGGTCTTAAACTCTACACAAGTGATGCAGCAAAGAGTCTTCGTCTATATGGAGGAATGCATCGCTTTATTCCACTCCTTGTTTTTGGAGAAGGATTTATTGTTACAGAGGTTGCTGTTGCCCATAGCGAAAGGGCATATGGTAAATCAAAGTATGGATTTTCGAAATTGTGGAAAGATTTACCAGATATTCTTACTATGCTTTTCCTAACAAAGTATGGAAGAAGACCTTTGCACTTCTTTGGTATGCTAGGAGGTATTCTCTCTTTTATTGGCATTATCGTTTTGGTTTACCTTTCTTTTGTGCATTTCTCTGGACATTCTATAGGAACAAGACCTTTGCTTTTTTTGGGAATAGTTTTGTTGTTGGCAGGACTTCAAGTGCTTGTTGCAGGATTTTTGGCAGATCTTTTTCTTAATACCATGACACGATTTTCTACCGTAGATCATGCAACACATTTCCGCTTGAGGTATAGGAGTGATACAAGAAGTAAAGAAGAAATCGTTATTGGTACATGAAAATTCAGGATATTATCTTTGTTATTTTTCTCGCTTTCCTTCTTTGGAAGAGAAATCCTTATTATGTAGTAGCAGCTGGGTTAGGATGTATAGTTATTTCTATGCCGCTTTTTGCTTCCTGGGTATTTTTTACTGCGGAAAGATTTACCTACTATGGTGGTATATGCTTACTTCTGGCAATTTTTCTTTTTTTGCTTCACAATAAAAAGAAGATATGAAAATTGGAATAGATATTTCTCAACTAGCCTATCAGGGGACAGGGGTGGCAACATACCTTACTAATCTTGTTCAGAACTTGGTTCAACAGGATAAAGAAAACGAGTATATTCTTTTCTATTCCTCAATGCGGAAAAATTTTCAATTTTCAATTTTTAATTTTCAATCAAATTCAAAAGTTCAATTTAAAATTTTTAAATTTCCACCAACCTTTTTAAATATTCTTTGGAACAAACTACATCTTGTACCGATAGAATGGCTTATTGGTCCGGTAGATGTATTTATTTCATCCGATTGGACACAGCCTCCAACCAAAGCAAAGAAAGTTACCATTTTGTACGACATGATTGTATACACATACCCACAAGAAACAGACGCGAAGATAGTGAAAGTTCAGAAAGCAAGATTAGAGTGGGTTAAAAAAGAAGTGGAGAGAATTATCTGCATCTCGAAAGCAACAAAAAAAGATGCTATGGAAATACTGGGTATCCCAGAAAAGCGATTAGCGGTAATTTATCCTGGAATATAAAATATGATTATTGGTATAGATGGAAATGAGGCAAATCAGCAGAATAGAGTAGGAATAGGAGAATATGCATATCAGCTGCTTCTCCAGTTTTACAAAACAGCCTCAATTGAATTCCATATTTATTTAAAACATCCACCCCGGGAAGATATGCCCAAACAAAGACCTGGATGGAAATATGTTCTTGTTGGTCCAAAAAAACTATGGACACAGATAGGTCTTCCGTTATACTTATTTACTCACTTTCCCCGTCCAGATGTATTTTTTTCTCCGACTCAT
>Ga0182009_10000015_pt1 | contig 25078 bp, 17 predicted proteins | sample Sormic07211187_1_FD_161052 | JGI IMG/M metagenome (GOLD analysis project Ga0182009, IMG submission 161052) | Bulk soil microbial communities from the field in Mead, Nebraska, USA - 072115-187_1 MetaG | ecosystem: Environmental > Terrestrial > Soil > Agricultural land > Bulk soil | place: USA... | reverse complement strand
TGAAGCCCGACGGATCGGTCGAGAACCTCACGAACATTCCCTACGAGCTGGAGGTCGCGCCCGCGTAGCCCGTGAGCATGGCCCCGAAATACGCCTCCCGCGCCGCGGCGCGCCACGAGCGCGCGGTGCTCGCGGGGCGCTCGGGACGGGGTGCCCCGCCCGGTGAAGAGCTGACGGAGCTCCGGCTCCTCGCGGAGACGGCGGGCGCGAGCGTCGCGGGCGAAGTGCTCCAGCGGCGCGGCCCCGTGCGGGCCGCCACCTTCCTCAGCAAGGGGAAGATCGACGAGGTGCGGGAGATCGCGGGGGAGACCCGCTCCTCGCTCCTCCTCCTCGACGACGACCTCTCCCCGGCCCAGGCCCGGAATCTCGAGCAGGACCTCGAGCTCAAGGTCGTCGACCGGAGCGGCCTCATCCTCGACATCTTCGCCCGGCGCGCCCGGACGCGGGAGGCGCGGCTCCAGGTGGAGCTGGCGCAGCTGGAATATCTCCTGCCACGGCTCACCCGCATGTGGGAGCACCTGTCGCGTCTCGGCGGTGGGATCGGCACCCGCGGGCCTGGGGAGACGCAGCTCGAGGTGGACCGCCGCCGCATCCGCGAGCGGATCGCCAAGCTGAAGCGCGAGCTCCAGGGCGTGGTGCGCGAGCGCCGCGTGCAGCGGAAGGGGCGCCGCGACTGCTTCAAGGTATCGCTCGTCGGCTACACCAACGCCGGCAAGTCGACCCTCTTCAACGCCCTCACGCGCGCCTCGGTCTACGTCGAGGATCAGCTGTTCGCCACGCTCGATCCCACGACGCGCGCCTTCGCGGCCGAGGGCCCGGGCGCCCGGAAGCAGCGGGCGCTGCTCACCGACACGGTGGGGTTCATCCGGAAGCTCCCGCCGCATCTGATCGCCTCGTTCCGCGCGACCCTCGAGGAAGTGGTCGAGGCCGACCTCCTGATGCACGTGGTGGACGCGGCGGAGCCCGACCCCGACGGGCACATCGAAGCCGTGGAGGCCGTCCTGGAGTCCCTGGGCGCGCTCTCCCGGCCGCGGCTTTTGGTGTTCAACAAGATCGACGCGATTCCCGAGGAGGAACGCTACGGGCTGCGGGCGCGCTATCCCGGCGCCGTGCTCGTGTCGGCCGCGAAGCGCGAGGGGATCGCGGAGCTTCGCGAGGAGACCCTGCGCCGCCTGCGCGGGGAAGCCGCCCACGAAAACGGCAGCGCGGCGGCGGAGCCGGAATGAGCGCGCTGCCCGGCTCCGGCGCGGCGGCGCTCGTCGACCGGATCCAGGAGGCGCTTCGCGAGGACGGCCTCGCGGGGTGGCTCCTCTTCGATTTCCACGGGACGAACCCGATCGCCCGCGCGGTGCTCGGGATGGAGTCGGCGCCCAACGCGGCGAAGACCACGCGACGCTGGTTCTACCTGGTTCCGGCGCGCGGCGAGCCGCGGAAGCTGGTGCACCGGATCGAGCCGCGGGCCCTGGACCACCTGCCCGGGAGCGCCGTGGTCTATCTCACCTGGCAGGAGCTGGACCGCGGCCTGGCCGGCCTGGTCCAGGACGCGGTGCGCCAGCACGGCTCGAGCGGGGGCTACGCTCCCGCGCTCGCCATGGAGTACTCCCCGTCGGCTCGGCTGCCCTACGTTTCGCGCGTGGACGGAGGGACGCTGGAGCAGGTGCGCGCCGCCGGGGCGCAGGTCGTCTCCTCGGCCGATCTCGCGCAGCGCTTCGACGGCGTGCTGGATCCCGACGCGCGCCGGGACCACCGCCGCACGGGAGATCTCCTCAGCGGGATCCTGGCCGCGGCGTTCGCGCGCGCGCGCGACGCGGCCCGCGCCAAAGAGGGCGCGGGAACGGCGCTCACGGAGGTCTCGCTCCAGCGATTCCTGATCGAGCGGCTGGCCGAGCACGACCTGGTCTTCGGCGACCCCCCGGCGGTCGCGGTGAACGCGCACTCGGGCGATCCCCACTTCGCCACGTCGCCGGCCACCGACCAGCCGATCCGCGCCGGGGACTTCCTGCTGATCGATCTCTGGGCCAAGGCGAAGGGGCCGCGCGCGGTCTATGCCGACTACACGCAGGTCGCCTGGCTCGGGCCCTCGCCCCCGGAGCGCCACCGCGCCGCGTTCCTCGCCGTGCGCGACGCGCGGGACGCGGCCATCGCGCGCGTGCGCGAGGCGCTCGCGTCGAAGACGCCGGTGCGCGGCGCCGACGTGGACGACGCGGCGCGGGCGGTGATCGAGGCGCGCGGCCTGGGTGCCCGGTTCCTGCACCGGACGGGGCATTCCATCGGACGCGAGGTTCACGGAAACGGCGTGCACCTGGACAACTTCGAGACGCGCGACGAGCGCCGCCTCCTCGAGGGGACGCTCGTCTCGGTGGAACCGGGGGTCTACTTCGAGGATTTCGGCGTGCGCACCGAGGTGAACCTGCTGCTCGACCGGGGGGAAGCGGTGGTGACCGCCGAGCCGATCCAGCGGGAGCTCCCGGCGCTGCTGTCGTGACCGGCATCCCCCCGCTGGCCGAGATCGTCTTCCGGACGTCGCGCTCGGGCGGTCCGGGCGGCCAGAACGTGAACAAGGTGGAGACGCGCGTCGAGGCGCTCTGGAACGTCGAGGCCTCCGGCGCGCTCAGCGCGGAGCAGAAGGAGCGGCTCCGGGCCGCGCTCGGCCGGCGCCTGCACGAGGACGGCACGGTGCGGGTCGTGAGCCGGACCGAGCGGACGCAGCGCGGAAACCGGAAAGCGGCGATCGAGAGGCTGCGCGCGATGGTGGGCGCCGCGCTGGTGCCGCGGAAGCGGCGGAGGCGGACGACCGCGACGCGCGGGGCCGTCGAGGCGCGCCTTCAGGCGAAGCGGCGCCGAAGCGAGACGAAACGCGCCCGGTCCGGGCCCGGAGGGGGTCCCGAGGAGTAACGGCGACTCCATGGAACCGATTTCCAGATAGCTACTTAGCCGGGTAGCCCTGCCGGCCTGCTTTTCCCGCCCCGTCGGCGGCCAGTCTCAAGAACCCGCGTCATCGCACCGATAGATAACCACATGACTCCCCGGATCCGTCCATCCGGCGCCCAGCTCCTGACGGGGGCCGTATTCCTCGCTGTTCTGGCCGCGCTGGCGGTTCCGGCGCTCGTGGAGCATCAGCGCCGGAAGGGGAAGGAACGCTCGGAAACGGCCAAGCATCCGCCCGCTGCCCACGCCGCCACGACCTTCCGCTTCTACCAGGAGGACCCGAGCACCCTCGATCCGGCGCTCGCCTCCGACTCCTACTCCTCCAGCATCGTCGCCCAGATCTACAGCCCCCTCGTGGGGCTCACCTCCGATCTCGAGCCGACGCCCCAGATCGCCGAGAGCTGGACCATCTCCCGCGACGGCCTGCGCTACGTCTTCCACATCCGCCCCGGCGTGCGCTTCCACAACGGGCGCGAGGTGACGGCCCAGGATTTCGAATACTCGCTGACCCGCGTCTTCCGCGAGCCGTTCCGGTCGGAAGGGCTCGCCGCGAACTACCTCGACGCGATCGCGGGGGTCGCCGAGTTCACCCGCGGCAAGGCGACCCGGATCCGCGGCATCCGCGCGCTCGACCGGAGCCGGCTGGAGATCACGCTGACGCGGCCCTACAGCGCGCTCCTCACCGCGCTCGCCCTCGACCAGACCGCGGCCGTCCCGCGGGAGATCGCCGGCGAGGGACGGGCGGCGCTGGAACGCCATCCGGTCGGAACGGGGCCCTTCCGGTTCGTGCGGCGCGACGCGCACCAGATCGTGCTCGCGGCCGATCCGGGCTACTTCATGGGGCCGCCGGGGATCGATACGCTCGTCTTCTTCGCGCCGCCGGGCGACGTGACGGCCCAGGGCGCCGACGCGCTCCTCGACGGGCAGGCCACCCTGAGCCAGCTCCCGCTCTCCCGCATCGAGGAGTTCCGCGCGCGACCCGGGATCGCGGTCCTCAAGTGGAACGACCTGAGCCTCGCCTTCGTCGGCATGAACACGCGGATCAAGCCGCTCGACGACGCGCGCGTGCGCCGCGCCATCGCGCTCGCGATGGACCGGCAGGCGATGCTGAGCTCGAGCCCCGAGGGGAAATCGCTCGCGACCGGAATCCTGCCGCCGGGGCTGCCCGGCTACGGTCCGTCCCAGAAAGCCTACATGCGCGACCTCGTCACGGCCCGCGCCCTCCTCGCCGCCGCCGGCTACGGTCCCGCGCACCCCCTCCCGCCGCTCACGCTCTGGAAATCGAACAGCTCGGTGAGCGGCCGCCTCGCCGACACGATCATGGTGCGCTCACTCGCCGAGGCCGGGATCCGGGTGGGGCTGCGCTACGAGCCCTGGGGCGTCCTCGACAGCCTGATCACGGGCCGGAAGGCCGCGCTCTTCGCGCTCTCGTGGGTCGCCGACATTCCCGACCCGGACACGTTCCTCCGCGCCCTCGGCTACTCCACCTCCTCGACCAACTACTTCGGCTTCCGGAGCCGCGGCGTGGACTCGCTGCTGGACGTCGCACGCAACTCCGCCGACCCGGACGGTCGCACGGCCGCCTATCGCCGCGCCGAGGAAGCGATCGTGCGCGAGGCGCCCTTCATCCCGCTCTACCACACCGCCAGCTTCATCGGGATCCGCGACGACGTTCTCGGGCTGGAGATGAACCCGCTCGGGATCTCGACGATCCAGATGGAGAAGCTCCGGTTCACCGGGCCCGACGCCTCCATCGACCCACGCAGCGCCGCTCGATGACCCCGATCGACGAGACGGAGCCCGCGGGGGCCCCGCGCCGGCCGCGCGCCGGGCTTCACGCGCGCATCTTCCTCACGTTCGGCATCATCGTGGTCGGCCTGGTGGCGGCGGCGGTCACCTTCTTCGTGCGAAGCGAGAGCGACTCGCTCCTCCGAGAGACCCGGAAGCGCGGATTCGCCGTGGCCCGGAGCATCGCGTGGCTCTCCACCCCCTCACTCCTCTCCTACAACTACATCGCCCTGAACCAGGCCGCTCGCCGGTCGCAGGCGGGGGGCGAGATCGCCTACGTCGTGATCTACGACAAGGAGGGGCAGATCGCCGCCGACAGCCGCGTGCGGAACTCGTTCGGGCAGCCGCCGCGCGATGCCGACGACTACGCGGCGCACGCCGTGCGGGAGGAGCAGTGGAAGTTCATCCCGCCCGCGGCCCCGGGCCGCCCACGCGTGCTGGAGATCCTGCTTCCCGTCTACGTGGACGGCTACCGGGTCAAGTGGGGCACGGTGCGCGTCGGGGTCTCGCTCGAGAGCATGGATCAGGAGATCGCCGCGCTCGGGCAGCACCTCGTGGTGGCGGGCATCCTCGCGGCCATCCTTTGCCTCTTCGCGGCGCGCGCCGCCGCCCGGAGCATCACCCGACCGATCGACCGCCTCGTCTCGGCGACGCGCGCGGTGGCGAAGGGGGACTACTCCCAGCGCGTGAACCTCCAGACGGGCGACGAGCTGGAGACCCTGGCCTGGCACTTCGACCGGATGTCGGACGAGGTGCAGCGCCAGCAGGCGGAGGTGCTCGCGAGCCGCGAGAATCTTGCGCGCCTGAACCAGTCGCTGGAGGTCGCCGTCGAGGCGCGGACCCACGCGCTCGCGGAGTCCGAGGCCAAGTACCGCGTGCTGGTCGAGTCGAGCCCGCAAGGGCTCCTCATCGTGCAGAGGGGGAAGGCGGTCTTCGCGAACCGCGCCATCGCCCAGATGGCGGACCGGCTCGAGTCGGAGCTGCTCCATCCGGGGTTCGACCCGCTCGTCCTCTTCGACGGCGAGGCGCAGGAGCCGCTGCGCGAAGCCCTCGAAGGCACGAACGCCGCGGCCACGCAGCGGACGACCGAGATCGTCCAGCCGGTCGGCCGGCGGATTCCGGTCGAGGTGCAGACGGCTCCGCTCGTCTTCCAGAATCGTCCGGCGGCGATGGTCCTGGTCTCCGACGTCTCCGCGCTCCGGGACCTTCAAGACCGGCTGGTGCGGGGCGAGAAGCTGCGCGCCCTGGGCGAGCTGGCGGCCGGCGTGGCGCACGACTTCAACAACAACCTCGGCATCATCCTCGGCCGGACGCAGCTCCTCCTGTCTCGAACCGGCGATCCGGCGCTCGTCTCCGGGCTCAACGTGATCCGGCAGGCCGCCATGGACGGCGGCGAGGCGGTGCGCCGCATCCAGCAGTTCAGCCGCGTGCGCGAGGATCGCGCGCACGAGTCGCTGGAGCTGGCGGAGATCGCCGAGGAAGTGGTCGAGATCACGCGCGGCAAGTGGAAGAACGACGCCGAGCGGCGAGGCGTCAAGGTGGAGGTCCGGATCGAGGCAGCCGACGCCCCCTCGATCCTGGGCTCGCGCGCCGAGATCCGGGAGGCGATGACGAACCTGATCTTCAACGCCGTGGACGCCCTTCCGCGCGGAGGGCGCATCGACGTGCGCTGCCGCGCCGAGGGGGGACAGGCCGTGATCGAGGTCGCGGACGACGGCATCGGCATGGACGAGGACGTGCGGAGCCGCATGTTCGAGCCCTTCTTCACGACGAAGGGCCTCTCCGGAACGGGCCTGGGGCTCTCGATGGTCTACGGCATCGTGTCGCGCCACCAGGGGACGATCGAGGTGGAGACCGGGGTGGGCCGCGGCACCGTGGTGCGCATGCGCTTCCCGGTGACCGATCGGCTCGATCGGCCGGCGTCCCCGCGGCAGGCCGACCCCAGCCGGAGATCCGCGCGGGTGCTGGTCGTGGACGACGAGCTCGAGCTGCTCCACGTCCTGGAAGAGGCGCTGGCGGCAGCCGGGCACGTCGTGACCGCCGCCTCCTCGGGCCTCGAAGGGATCGAGCGCTTCCGGGAAGGGGCCTTCGACGTGGTACTGACCGACCTGGGCATGGCGGACGTGAGCGGGTGGGAGCTGGCGCGGACCGTGCGCCAGGAAGGGAGCCCCTCGGTCGTCCTGGGGCTGGTGACCGGATGGGGGGCCACGATCAGCCAAGAGATGGTGGTGGGGCACGGCGTCGATTTCGTGGTGGCGAAGCCGTTCGACGTGGAGGACCTGATCGCGCGCACCAACCGCGCGATCGAGACGAAGCAGGGCCCGAACGGGGCGGCCGAAGCCCCGGCTATTCCTCCGACAGGCGCTTCACCCAACGGACGTCGCCGGACCTGAGCCGCCGCTGGCGGTAGCCCATCGCCTCGAGGAAGCGCTCGCCGTCGTCGTACCCCTCCGGCACCTCCGCCGCGATCGAAGGAACGCCCAGCTCGTCTCCCAGGAACTGCTCCGCCATCTCCAGCGCGGCGCGGCCGTAGCCCCGGCCCCGCTCTCCCTGGGCGATCACGAGGCCCCGGAGCGCGGCCGGGTGCTCGTCGGAGCCCGACTCGATCTCGATCGTGCCGATCAGGCTCTTCGTGTCGGTGCGCCGGACCGCGAAGTAGAAGCGGCTCTCGTCGGCGATCGCCTCCTCGTACATCATCTCCACGTCGGTCGGGTCGAAATCGGAGGAGCCGGTCAGCGCCTCGAAGTAGTCGGGGGCGTCCAGGTAGACCTTCCAGATGGCCGGGAGATGCTCGGGCCCCGGCACCTCGAGGGTGACCAGGGGGCCGTCGATCCGGGTCGTGGTGGAGCCGCTCATCGCAGGAGCACCGCCTTTTGCACGCGCGTCCGGCTTCCGGAGCGCAGCTCGAAGAAGTAGATCCCCGCTCCCGCCGGGCGTCCCCGCCCGTCCGTTCCGTCCCAGGTGAGCCGAAGATCGGAGGGCCGGCCCGCTCCGCGGGCCAGCGTGCGGACGAGCCGTCCGTCCGCGGTGAACACGCGTACCATAAAGGGGCCGCTCCGGTCCAGGGAGACGGCCACCGAAGCGCCGGCGCGGAAGGGGTTCGGCCGCACGGACGAGAGCGCGAGCACCCGCGGCGCTTCGCCGACCGTCACCGCGATCGGGCCCGCCTCGGCGGCGGGCTCTCCCTCGCGGGAGGCGGTGATCCAGTAGCGGTAGGCGCCGGCGGCGAGGTCGGCGTCGCGGTAGCCTCCGTCGGAGGCGGGCACCGTGGCGATCCGCCGCCGCGGCCCATCGTCGCCCTCCCGGTCGATCCCCACCGAGGTTGCGGCCGGGTCGGCAACGCTCCACGACAGGCGGACCGCGGCGGGGCCGCCGGGAGGCTCGGCCGCCGCGTCGAAGCTCGCGATCGCGATCGCCGTGGCCGCGCAAGCGGAGGTGCCTCCCACGAGCACGTCGTCGATCCACCAGCCCAGGCCCTCGTTGGGGGGCTCGGAGCGGAACCGGAACGCGAACTGGACGATTCCCGAATAGCCCGTGAGCGGCACGTCGACGCGCGTGAACGTGGTCTGGGTGCCGCTGAAGCGGTCCCCGGTGTTGTAGCCGCCCACCGGGTTGAGCGGCGTCCAGGTGGCCCCGGAATTGGTCGAGATCTCGACCGTCAGCCCGTCGAAGGCGAACTCGCTGTCGTAGCGCTGCCAGAAGGAGAGGGTATCGCTCGTGCCCGTGAGCCGGACCGGCTGGCTCACGAGGCGCGCGTCCTGGGACGCGGCGTAGTGGCCGATGAAGCCGAACGGCCCCAGTCTCCAGGCCCAGGAGCCGCCGGGGGTGTGGTTGACGCCCGCCTCGCGGTGCCACTCGCTGACGCCTCCGCAGCCGAGCGGCACGGAAACCCACCGGTGCACGGTGCCGTTCTCGAAGTCCTCGCAGAGGCCGCTGCGCTGGCCGATCAGGATCTGCACGCTGTCGGCCAGGACGAGGCCGGCGGGATCGGAGACCGCGATGGTGATGTTGCAGCCGCGCGGATCGGGAGTCGGGTTGATGACGGCGAAGATGACCGAGCCGGTGTCCGAGGCTGCCCCGCCCAGGGCGCCGTAGTAGACCGAGTCGGCCAGGAGTCCGGCGTAGGGCTCGGTGACGGCCACCCGCGCCGTGAGGACGCCCGTCGGCGTGGTGTCCAGGTTCTGCAGAGGGATGTGGATCCGGACGGTCTCACCCGGTTCGGCGAGCCCGTTTCCATTGTTGGTGTTCCCGAGGAAGGGGGAGTCGTCCACCGTGACGGCCCCTCGGCGCACCGAGGTCCCGCTGACGAAGAAGTCGGCCGTCACGTCCCGGGGCTGCGCTGCCGCCTCGGCGATGTTCCGGATCGCCACCTGCGAGATTCCGCCGCAGTAGGAGTCGCTGTTGGGGCAGCTGTTCGCGTCGAACGCGCCGCGCGCTCCCGCGCCGGGCCAGGGATCGTAGAGATCGCCGCGGTTTCCGACCACGATCACCTGCCCCTCGCACGCCGGCTCGCTGGCCGCCGATCCGCGCGCCAGGTCGAGATTCTGGACCCCGGTGAAGCCCGACGCGGCCTCGATGCCGCCTCCTTCCTCGATGTCCACCTGCTTGTGGGATGCCGTGTTGTTCCCGATGATCCCGGTATCGACGTGATAGATCATGAGACCGTGCGCCGCGGTCGAATCCCGCTCCATCGTGGACTTCACGAGCGCGGCGTCGAACCCGATCGGCTGGCGGTTCTCCACGAGGAAGTACTCTCCGGCCTCGACCCCGTTGGTCCAGAGACGGAACGCGCGTCCCGAGGTCTCCACCGGGGGGATCGTCACGCCGGTGCTGTCCTGGGTCACCCACGTGGGCTGGAGCCAGCCGAGAGCTTCCTTGGACCACGCCGAGAGATGCGCGGGGCAGCTTCCCACCGTCTTGCCGGGAAGGTGATTGAAGAGTCCCGAGGCCATCAGATCCCACTCGCCCAGCCCCTCGTTCGCCCCGGGAAGGCCACTCGTGTCGTAGAGGTCGGGAAGTCCGAGCACGTGCCCGAATTCATGGCAGAAGACCCCGATCGTCATCAGCTCGCCCTTCGTGGTCCAGGGCGAGTTGATGGACCATTCCTCGGGCTCCGTGGTGTAGTCGTAGACGACCACGCCGTCGGCGGTCGTTCCTCCCCGCGGTCCCGGCACGTTCCACTTGTGCGACCAGATGTCCGCGGTGGGGATGCCCGTCTCCTCGGCGCCCGGACCCGCATGGACGACGAAGATTCCGTCCACCTCGCCGTCGTCATCGCCGTCGTGCGGGATGCCGTCGGGCCCGTCATTGTCGAACTGGGTGAAGTCCACGTCGGGCTCCGCGAGACGGATGGCGTCGAGCGCCATCACCTGCGCGTTGAGGGGGCCAGGGCCCTGCCCGCCATCCGTGCCGACGTAGTCGGTGTAGGGCCGCGGGGCCGTGTACCACCGGGTCACGACGCCGTCGACGTCGAAGGCGCCCCCCGACACCTCGTTGTAGTAGTCGCGAAGGCTTCCGCCGGGACGGGTTCCCTTCGAGAACAGGAGATCGGCGAAATCGGCCGTCGTGTGGTTCAGCGTGTCCGCGGGGTGATCGGTGAACTGGAGGAGGATGACGAGGACCTTGTACTTGCTGCCCACCGTCGTCCGGACCTGGGACGGCGCGTCCAGCCCGGGCTGCTTCGGGGGGATCCGCGGCGCCTGGAGCGCCGTGGAGCGTCCGCGCGCGGGATTCGAAGGATAGAGCGGTGGAGCGGCGGATGCCCGGCCCGCCGACATCATCAGGCAGGCCAGCGCGATCCCCAAGACGGCGCGCAAACGAGGAGCTCCCTCCGGCAGGGATGGGTCGTGGCGCCGATCAGGGTTTGACGGAAGCGGCCTCCGCGCGCCCGAAGCCGGCGCGCTCCTGCTTCCCCCAGCCGCCACGTCCCAAGAGGATATCAACCATGGCGCCCAGGCGGAAGAAGAGGGTGAGGATGCGGTAGGTGAAATTCTCGATCACGCCGATCGCGATCATCAGGGCGAAGTCGCCCCAGGAGCGGTAGAGCCCGAACGACAGCTCCTCCAGGAAGACCGCCGAGATCGACAGGAAGGCCCCGGACGTCACCGACAGGAAGAGGAACGCCCAGAAATAGAGGGGGGAGAGAAAGCCCATGAAGTAGGCGATCGGGAGCACGATGTAGCCGATCACCTCCACGACCGGCCCGAGCAGCTCGAACAGGACGTAGTAGGGCATGCCGAGCCAGCGGAGGGACCCCGACTTCTTCTCCCAGAAGATCGAGCGATGGAGCCAGAGCGAGTGGAGCAGCCCCCGGTGCCAGCGCCCCCGCTGCCGGGCCAGCGTGCGGACCCCCTGCGGCACCTCGGTCCAGCAGATCGGATCGGGCAGGAACACCACCGAATAGGGCCTCCCCTGCTCGCGCATCGCGTGGTGGAGCCGCAGGACCAGCTCCATGTCCTCGGTCACGACGTCGGAGCGGTAGCCCCCCACCTCCACGACCACGTCCTTCCGGAACAGGCTGAACACGCCCGAGAGGATGAGCAGGTTGTTCATGGCCGAGAGCCCGAGGCGGCTCGCGACGAAGGCGCGCAGGTATTCCACCACCTGGAACGCGGCCAGGATGTTCTGCGGCAGGTGCGGGTCCACGACGCGGCCGCGCTCCACTTTGCAGCCGTTGGCGACGCGGACCTGGCCGCCCACCGCGATCACGCGATCGGGATCCTCCAGGAACGGACGCACCACCCGGAGCAGCGCGTTCTCCTGGAATACGGAGTCGGCGTCGATGGTGCAGAAGAGGGGATAGCGCGAGACGTTGATGCCCGCGTTCAGCGCAGCGCTCTTGCCCGCGTGCTCCAAGTCCACCACGACCAGGTTCGGGATCGTCGGCGAGCGGTAGATGCCCCGCAGGGCCGTGTCGGTCGGGATGCTCCGGCGCACGATCGTCTCGCGGCGCACGAGTCCGAATTCGCGGGTCAGCCGCGCCAGCGTTCCATCGGAGGAGCCGTCGTTGATGACGATCACCTCGTGCTGGGGATAGTCGAGCGAGAGCACGGACCGCACCGCTTCGACCACCGTGGTCTCCTCGTTGAAGGCGGGGACGAGCACGCTGATCGGGAAGGTGAAGTGCGACTTGGCCACCGCCTCGTAGTCGGCGTAGAAGTTCTGGGCCAGCCGCCGGCGCATGTCGAAGAACGAGACGATGAGCAGCGTGAAGAGCACGAGCTGGAGCGCCGTGAAGTAGACGAGCACGACGATGCTCACGACGTTGAGCGTCGGGAAGAGCCAGGTCGGAGCGTCGATCGCGTGCATGTCAGCCTCCCGTCGCGGCCCGCTGGGGCGGGACCGCGGGCACGCCCAGCGTGGCCAGGCCCTCCGCGGCGCAGTCGCGCGCGAACCGGTCGTTCGATTGCAGGGCCAGGTGAAGCGCCGGCTTGGCCGCCTCGCCCAGCAGCACCAGGGCGTCCAGCGCGTTCTTGCGCACCCACCAGGAGCGGTCCTCGAGCATCCGGCCCAGCGCCCCGGCCATCGTGGAGTCGCCGATCTTGCCCAGCGCCTCGGCGGCGTGCGCGCGAACGAACCAGACCGGATCGCGGAGCGCCGCCTCGACCATCCCGGCCGTGGACCGGTCGGCCACTGCGCCCAGCGCCCATGCCGCGGCCGAGCGGACGTCCGGCTCGGGATCGAGGAGGGCGTCGCCCAGGGAGCGCGCCGCGCGGCCTTCCCGGATCTCGCCCAGGATGCGGGCGGCCCAGAAGCGCGCCTTCGGCGTTCCGTCGCGGAGCGCGCGGATCAGGAGCGGCGCGGTGCGGGCGCCCATCTCGATGCAGATCGCGGCGATGCGCGCCGAGACCGACTGCTCGTGCTTGCCCAAGAGCCCGACCAGCGCCTCCTCGGCGGCCTGGAGCTTCATCCTGCCGAGGGCGCGCGCGGCGACGTTGCGCACGTCGGGGTCCTTGTCCTCGAGCGCGGCCAGGAGCGCGGGCACCGACGCCGGCACCTTGAGCTCGCCCAGGAGGCGGAGCGCATGGGCGCGCGACCACTTGAGGGGGCTCTTCGTCTCGCGCAGGTAATGGGCGATCACGCCCTGCTCCTCGAGGGAGCGGATCACGTCGAGGCGGAGCGAGAGCTCGAGCTGGCTGACCTCCTCGGCGGCGAGCTGCGACCAGCGGCCGGTGAGCCCGTTGGCGATCTCCCGATACGAGGCCGGCCGGTCCCCGTCCGAAGCCAGGAGGAGGAACTGCTGGCGCAGGCGGTCCAGGAAGCGCTTCCGGGAATCCTCCTCCCGGGTCGAGTGGATCTTGTTCACGACCGCCGCCATCGTGGTGAGCGCCAGGATTCCGAGCAGGAGCCCCAGCGTGATCACCAGCGACTGGTAGTCGATCATGCGATCCTCCTCGCCGCCCTCACCATCGGACGGCTCCCGAGACCCCGACAAACCAGGTCTCGTAGGCGTTGTTGTCCCTCGAGTAGGAGCCCTCGAGGCCGAGCGGGACCGACCCGCCCGCGACCAGGTTCACCCAGCCCGACCAGGTGCTCGTGTAGATGTTCTCGAAGTTGGACGAGAGGACCGCCGAGAACTGGTAGCGCGCCCCCCAGTCGAGCGACGCCTTCTCGGAGTATCCCGTGAGCGCCAGGCCCGCGGCGTGGCGCGTGCTCTTGAGCGGCGTGAAGTAGGAGGCCGACGACGTGTCGAAATCGGTGAACGAGATGCCGTAGTCGGCGGTCAGGCCCGGACGGGCCGGGCGCAGCCGATAGGCAACGCCGGCGTGCAGGGTATTCCGGTCGTTCCCGTCCGAATAGGAGCCGTGCTCGGCGCCCGCGCTCAGGGTGGCGCGCGCGTTCCCCTGATAAGCCAGGTCGCCTGCCGCCACGGTCTGCCGCCCCGCCTGGATCTCCGGCAGTCCGGCGTCGTCCTTGATCGGCACGTAGTCGCGGCGGATCGAAACGCTGGGCGTCCAGCGCCCCGCGAATCCCCAGGCGCGCGCGTTCCAGCCGAAGAAGCGGTCGTCGCCGCGCAGCGGGTAGATCACGTTGGGGCTTCCCGCTTCGATCGCGCGGCTCTCGACGCCGGCGCTCAGCAGGAACGGATAGGCCCGGGTCAGCGCGGCGTCGGCGCGCAGCACGGTCATGTCCACGTCGTAGTTGAGCGTCGTCCCCGCGACGGGGGGACCCAGGCGGCGCTCGAACTGCGCCAGGCGCGACACGCGCGCCGTGACCGTCGCCGCGTGCGCGAGGGTCGCGCGCGCCTGCGCGAAGGGGCCCGTGCTCTCGATCGTGAAATCGGGCGCGGCGGCCACGTACTGGCGCTCGTGCGCCGTGGTGACGCCGGCGCCGATCGAGGGGCCGAGCGCGTCCCGCACGGCCTCGCGCTCCTGGTCCATCGCTTCGGTGTCGGCGCTGCCGTGGGCCGCGCGCTCGAGGAAGCGGTCCGACGAAGCCGGGGCCCCCCGCCAGCGGGCGACCGTCGCATAGCCGAGCCACGCGTCGCCGTACGCCGGATTCGAGCTCAGGATGCCGCGGTATTCCGTGGAAGCGCCGGGAAGGTCGCCGGCCCAGGAGAGAGCGCGCGCGTAGCCCACGCGGCTTTCGAGATCGGTGGAGTCGGCGCGAACGGCGCGGCGGAACTCGCGGAGCGAAGCCTCGGAGCGCCCCGACCAGGCCAGCACCCGCGCGTAGCCGGCGCGGTCGAACGCATTGTCCGGGCGCTGCGCGAGCAGCGTCCGATACTCGGCGATCGATTCGTCGTAATGGCGGCCCCACGCGAGCACGCGCGCGAGCAGCGATCGCGCGTCGGCGTCGTGGGGATCGGCCGCGAGCCGGCCGCGCAGCACGGTCGCGGCCTCATTGAACTTCTTCGCGTCGGCCAGGCGGCGGGCCTCGGCGAGCGCCGACTCGGCATCGGACGAATCCTCCGCCGCGCGGCGCTCCAGCGTCTTGGCGGCGGAGAGTGCATCGGGGTCGGGATCGGCGCGCGCGGCCGGAACGGACGGCGAGGCGAACAGAGCGGCGAGCGCGGACGCGGCCAGGAATGCCGCCGTCGCCGCGGCCATGCGCGGTCTAGCGGAGCGCGTCCTGATTCCGGTTGGCTTCCGACTCACGGGACTCCATTCCCTCGAAGGCTTGACGCACGAGGGCCGACGATTCCTTGGCCCTTTCCCGCGTTATCGGCTGCTCCCAGCCGTTCCAAAGTAGAGATACGCGGGGGGGCGTCGCGACCCGGACCTCCTCGCCGGCGGCGGTCTGGGTGGTGCCCGGGGGTCCCAGGTACTGGCATTCCATGCGGTTGGCGGCGCGGACGCCCGTCCGCGAGGGACCCAGGGAATCGGCCTCGAATCCACGGGCGGAGGTGCCCCAGGCGAGAAACCCGATCCCGGCCGTGGGCGAGACCTCGGTCTGGCGGGTGGCCGGGTCGTCGTCCAGGACCGAGCGGCTCGAGGGGTCGGAGACGTTGAGGAGTCCCCACGGGATCGCGACCTCGATGACGCCGCGCGCGCGGTCCATGCACCACTCGGTGTGCGGGTCGTAGGCCACGCTCGAATCCCCGGGCGCGGCGCCGGCGGGCGTGCGCTCGGCGCCGTAGGAGAGGCGCCCCCAGTCGAGGTGGAGCGCCGGGGAGACCGTTCCATTCCGGGCCACGCGCTCGCGATTGGTCTCGATCAGGAGCGGGACGTAGCGGCCGTCGTCGTTGGCCACCGGGCGAAACGGGGCCCGGTTTCCGGCGAAGAGGCCGTGATCCAGAAGGCGCGACCAGCCCGACCAGTTGGTGCTCCGGTCGACGAACAGCTCCGCCCGCGCGCCCTCGCCATTGCGGCGCGGGTCGCCGGGCTCGATCACGAGCTGGAATTCCGCCCCCCGCGACCAGACCGCGCGGAGCGGCGCGGGAAGCCGCGTGTCCCCGCGGCCGGGATCCAGGACGTCGATCGCGGCGCCGACCGCCGCGGGCGGACGCGAGGCATGGGGATCGACGTCGAAGCGAAGGTAGAGGCGATCCTGGTCGCACGTCGCATAGAGGGCCTTGAGCCAGGCGCCGCCCGGGTCGCTCGCGTACGGAGCGACGCCCCGCCAGTCCGCCGTCGCGCCGTCCACGCGGATCCTGGGGGGCGGATCGAACGCGATCAGGCCGTAGTTCTCCTCGGGATCGAGGAGGTTGTGCCAGAGCGGGTCGCGCTCGCGCGGCGCTTCCATCCTTGCGACCAGCCAGTTCACCTTGAACCACTCGTCGAACAGCGCAAAGAGGAGCGATCCGGCGCATCCCGTGTCCGCGATGTCCTCGAGCATGCGCACGTCGCGCTCCCCCTGCTCGCGCTCCGAGGCGCCGCCATGGTCGATCCCCTGCGGCTGCCGGTGCGCGATGCCGCGGCTCGTCGGCACCCCGTACTCCCCGATCATCAGCGGGATGCCGCGCGTGTGCGCCTTCAGGTCCCGGAGGTATCCGGCGTAGGAGCAGGCGCCGTGGCGGTCGCGCGTGGCCGCGTAGCCCGGGTCGAGATTCATGAAGTCCGGGTAGTAGGGATAGACGTGGTAGTTCGCGAAGTAGCCGCGGAACGTCCGATCGAGCGCCGCGTTCTTCACGGGGCGGATGCGCACGGGATCGACGGAATAGGCGTCCTCGTCGTGCTCCGCCTCCCGTCCGCCCCGCTCGGTCTCCGTCGGGTGGCGCATCACGTCGAGCGTCGGCCAGTTCACGAACGAGACGGCGTGCGCCGCGCCGTAGCGCGTGGCCTCGTACGAGGCCGAGGTCTCGCACGCGCGCGCGAGCCAGGTCTCCATGGGCGTGCCCGCCTCCACCGCGAAGAAGGCGCCGCGGAAGGAGGTCTTCTCGGGATGGCTCCGCTCGGTCGCCCGCACGGCGTAGGGCTCCCACTCGCGCCCCAGGAGCCAGCCCGCGAGCCACGGTGAGACGTCGGCGTCGTAGCGCCCCGAGGCGTGCCCCGGCCGCGGCGCGACCAGCGCGTTGCCGTGGACCGCGTCCACGGCGGAGCGCACGTCGGCGTCGAACCCGGCGGTGAACGCGGGATCCCAGAAGTCGTCCGACTCGGGCAGCTCGGTCCAGACCTCCTGGAAGAGCCAGACGGGCCGGTCGGGGTGCGCGGCGTTCTCCTCGCGCAGGGCCTGATAGAACGCCGGAGGGTGCACGGCGTAGAGCCGGATTGCGTTGGCGTGGAGATCGCGCGCGAATCGGATGTAGCGCCGGTAGTCGTCCTTGGTGAAGGCGAACTCTCCGGGGAAGTGACCCGGCGCGCCGGCCCCGAGGTTCACCCCGCGGAAGAAGACGGGACGCGCGACGCCGCCGCGCACGATCTCGAAGCGGTCCCCGGCGGCGCGGATGAACGCGGCGGGAACGGCGGCGTCGCGCGCCGGCGCGGCCTGGGCGGGCGCGGCCAGCCAGCTGACCGCCGTGATCAGGATCGAGAGAACGGCCTCGATGGTGATGGGCATCGGTGTTCCTCCTTGCGCGCGTTATCGGCGGAAAGGAGGCTGGGCTGCAGAATGAAGGAGCGACAGCGCGTCGGCCAGGAAAAGTTGCCGGGAGCGGCTACGGGCGGCTACGGAAAGATCGCGCGAAGCGCGGCTTCGTGATTCTCGAAGGAATCGAGGATGGCGTCCGGCGCCGACTCGGCCAGCTCGGACCGCGAGACCTGGCCGGTGGCCACCACGACCGCGCGGGCTCCGATCGCGCGCGCGCAGGAGACGTCGCGCGGCGTGTCGCCCACCACCGTCGTGTCCGCGCCGCTGAAGACCCGCCCGGTCAGCGCGCGCGCCTTCTCCAGAGCGATCTGGGCCAGCACGGAGCGGTCCTCGTGGTCGTCGCCGTAGGCGCCGAAGCGGAAATAGGGCTCCAGGTTCCAGCGGCGCAGCTTGAGCTCGGCGCCGCGCAGGATGTTCCCGGTCAGAAGCCCCACCATCACGTCGTCCAGCTTGTTCAGCCGCTCGAGCAGCTCGCGCACGCCGGGGAAGAGCCGGGCGCCGTCGTGGTTCGGCATCTCCACGTGGAGGTGCTCGACGTAGCGGCGGAGGCATTCCTTGCGCCGGGAGTGGATCACGTCGTCGTCGATCCCGGCGAGCCGCATGATCTCGGTAACGCACTGCGGATCGGTCATGCCCGCGAACTTGAAATCGTTGATTGGTCCGGTGGTGGCGTAGGTCTCGCGGAGCGCGCGCGCGAAGGCGATCTTGGGCGCGAGCCCCTCGCGGAGCAGGGTGCCGTCGATGTCGAACAAGACGAGGCGCATGGACCGGGACCGGCGCTCGAGGCGGGTGCGTTTGTCGGTTTCGATGGCGGACACGTTCGTTGGAGTGGCGGATGAGCTTCTTCCATCGAGTGTACCACAGCCTCTCGACCGCGGGCTCTGCCCTAGGCCCGCGACGCCGCCGCGGCCGCTCCGGCTCCCGCGGGCGCTCCCGGCGTGCCCCCGTGCGGCCCCTCGAAGAGCTTCGGATTGGTCGAGCGCTCGGCCGCCGCCTCGCGCGTGATCTTCCCTGCGATCACGAGATCCTTGAGCGCCTGGTCCAGGGTCTGCATCCCGTGCTGCGCCCCGACCTGCATGACGCTCTGGATCTGCGTCGTCTTGTCCTCCCGCACCAGGTTCCGGAGCGCGGGGACCCCGACCAGGATCTCGAGGGCGGCGACGCGGCTTTTGCCGTCGGCGGTGGGGATCAGGCTCTGGGCGATCACCCCTTCCAGCGACTCGCTCACCATCGTCCGCACCTGCGACTGGCGATCCGCGGGGAAGATGTCGATGAGCCGGTCGATCGTCTTCGCGGCGGAGTTCGTATGAAGCGTGCCAAAGACGAGGTGTCCCGTCTCGGCGGCCGTGATCGCGAGCGCCGTCGTCTCGAGGTCGCGGAGCTCGCCCACGAGGAGGATGTCCGGATCCTCGCGCAGGGCGCTCCGGAGCGCGGCCGCGAAGGAATCGGTATGGGCGCCGATTTCCCGCTGGTTGATGAGACAGCTCTTGGACTCGTGCACGAACTCGATCGGGTCCTCGATCGTGATGATGTGCCCGGCGCGGCTCGAGTTCACGAAATCGATCATGGCGGCGAGCGTCGTCGACTTGCCGCTGCCCGTGGGACCGGTCACCAGCACCAGCCCGCGCTCCTTGAGCGCCAGGTCGCGGAGGATCTTGGGCGCGCCGAGCTCGTCCAGCGTGCGGATCTTGGTCGCGATCACCCGGAACACGCCCCCGATCCCGCGCCGCTGCTCGAAGATGTTGGCGCGAAACCGCGAGAGTCCCGGGATCTCGAACGCGAAGTCGATCTCGCGCCGTTCCTCGAACAGCTTCCGCTGGCCGTCGTTCATCAGGGGGGAGAGGAGCGCGCGCGCGTCGGCGTCGGAGAGCGAGGGCGACTGCGAGCGCACCATCTCGCCGCGCAGGCGGATCATCGGGGGCATGCCGGAGGAGATGTGGAGATCCGAAGCGCCGGATTCGACCGTCGCCTGGAGCAGGGTCTTCACGTCGAGCGGCATCAGCGGCCTCCGTCCTTCGCGAGCGCGTCCCGTTTCTCATCCGAGAGGATCGTGACCTGCAGGCTTCCCGCCTGGATCTCGGCGCGCGACGGGTCCACCCAGACGGCGGAGCCCTCGCGGCGGGCCGCGGGGAGGGCGATCAAGGCGAAGGGGCGGTCGCGCAGAGCGGCGCGGCCGGCGCGGCTCCGGGTCAGATGGGCGAGGAGTGCCTTGGGGTCGAGCCAGTCCGTGCGCGCGAAGACGAGACGGCCCACGGCGGCCCCGTGGAACAGAGTTTCGACCCGCTCGCCGTTGACCACGCCGTCCAGGGCGACGACGTCGGCGCCCAATCCGACCGCGAGCTGCTCCCAGCGCGCCGGGTCGGTCGCCGGGATGCGGATCGTGCCGGGGGGATAGGGGAGCAGATGGGCCGGCTCGAACACCAGCGTCCGGCGGTCGGCGCGTGCCGCCAGCGCGGCGAGGGAGGCGAGCACCAGGGAGCCTCCCGCCCGCGGAGGGCCGGTCACGACGACGAGCCCCTCGGGGCCGTCGATGAACTCGCGGATCTCGGCCTCGCCGAGCGGAGAGAGCCCGAGAAGGGAGAGATCCGGCGTCTCCGCCGGCGCCGGGGCCAGGCGAAGCACGGTGGCGACACCCGCGTCGGTCCGGCTATGGCACGCGGAGACCGCGATGCGGTCGGGACCCAGCTCCACGATGGCGGCGCCCCAGGACGAGGCACGTCCGTCGTCCACGTCGGCGATGCCGAGCACGCCGAGCCGCGCGCGCAGGTAGAGCGAGGTCTCCGGCTGCTCGGGGGTCTGCGCCACCAGCCCCGCGTCGGTGCGGTACGCTACCGTCAGGTCGGCGCCCGCCGGGATGAAATGGATCTCGGAGGCGCGCGCCTGAATGGCCGCGTGGAGATGGTAGGCCAGGAAGTTCGTGCCCGCGCGGTCCCAGACGATGTCGCGGCGGCTGGTGGGCGGCGGTGCCGCGTGCGGCGATCCCGACTCGGGAGGCCCGTAGACCGAATCGAGCACGCGCCGGATGGACGCCGGTCCTCCGATCACGAGCGAGGCGGGGATGCCGGCGGCCCCCTTCAGCTCGGCCACGGCGTCCACGTCGGTCGGATCGGCCATCGCGAAGGTGATCTCCTCTTCGGTCCCGAAGAGCGGTACGGCCTGAATGCGCCGGAGGAGCCCCTCGGGAAAGCGCTTCACCATGTCCGGATCCACCGAGGAGGGGTGAACGTCCGCATACGGGAAGCCGAGCTGCCGCGAGAGGGCCCAGCCGATGTTCTCCTCGGTCGTGAACCCCAGCTCGACCAGCGTTTCGCCGATCAGGAGTCCGGTGTCGCGCTGGCGCGCAAGCGCCTGCGCCACCTGCTCGTCGGTGACGATCCCGCACTCGACCAGGATGGAGGTCAGCGTGCGCGTGGAATGCGGAAAGGGGGCCACGGGGGGATACCTCGCTTTCGGTCGAGGACGACGTTCGGGATACCGATCGGAGGTGGGAAGGGCAATCCACATGCCGCGCGCGCCCTCGGCGCGCGCGGAAGGCGGCGGGGGGGCGGCTTTGCGGCGGTGGAACCGCCCAAAGTACCTGTATCGGCTGCGGTTACTCCCGGGATTCGTCCTGCGAGAGCCCCGCGGCATCTAAACCCACGACCCTCCCCCGTCGGACCCCCTGCGGCTCAATCCTTGCCGCCCGGGGAGCCCCGCGGTTAGATTCTCGGCGAACTTGCGTTCCTGAGGGCAGGGGGGAGGAGAGGGAGGCCATGGCGCAAGCATTGAAGAAGGACACGAAGAAAGCCACGTCCACGCCGATCGCCCGGAAACCGGCGCCGCTCAAGGTGCCGAAGGGCGTGAAGAAGATCATCCACCTCACGGCGGCCGATCTCGCCGAGAAGCAGCGCGAGATCTCGGTCAGCGAATTCTTCACCAAGAACCGCCATCTCCTCGGATTCGACAGCCCCGCGAAGGCGCTCCTCACCACCGTGAAGGAAGCCGTCGACAACGCGCTCGACGCGTGCGAGGAGGCGGGGATCCTTCCCGACATCCTGATCGAGATCCAGGAGATCTCCGAGACGCGCTACCGCATCGCCGTCCAGGACAACGGTCCGGGGATCGTGAAGGCGCAGGTGCCGCGCATCTTCGGCCAGCTCCTCTACGGGTCCAAGTTCCACCGCCTGCGCCAGTCGCGCGGACAGCAAGGGATCGGCATCTCGGCGGCCGGCATGTACGGCCAGCTCACGACCGGAAAGCCGATCACCGTGATCTCGCGTCCGGGCGCCGGGAAGCCGGCGCACAAGTTCGACATCCAGATCGACACGCGCGTGAACCGGCCGGTCGTGGTGGCCGACCACGAAGTGGAGTGGATGCCGCAGCACGGCACGCGGGTCGAGCTGGAGATCGAGGCGACCTACAAGAAGGGCCGCCACTCCGTGGACGGCTACGTGGAGCAGACGGCGATGGCGAATCCGCACGCCCGGATCACGTACGTCGCCCCCAACGGCGAGCGGCTCGAGCTGGAGCGCGTGGCCGAGGAGATGCCGAAGGCGCCGCTGGAGATCAAGCCGCACCCGCACGGCGTGGAGCTGGGCATTCTTCTGAAGATGCTCCACGAGACCAAGGCGAAGAACCTGGGAGCCTTCCTGAGCGGAGAGTTCTCCCGCGTCGGGCCGACGGTGGCCGACGAGATTGCGCGCGCCGCGGGGCTCTCGGCGGGCTATTCGCCGCACAAGGCGGCGCGCGACCAGGCCGAGGCGCTCTACAACGCGATCCAGGCGACCAAGCTGATGGCGCCGCCCTCGAACGTGCTCTCGCCGATCGGCGAGGAGCTGCTGCTCGAGGGGCTGAAGAAGCAGATCGACGCCCGCTTCTACGCGGCGACCTCGCGCTCCCCGTCCGTCTACCGCGGAAACCCCTTCCTCGTGGAGGCGGCGCTCGCCTACGGCGCCGAGAGCCTCCCCGCCGACGAGCTGATCACGATGCTCCGCTTCGCCAACCGCGTGCCGCTCCTCTACCAGCAGTCGGCGTGCGCGGTCACGAAAGCGGTCGTCGGGACGAACTGGAAGGCGTACGGGCTGCAGCAGTCGAAGGGCGCGCTTCCCGCGGCGCCGATGATCCTCATCGTGCACATCGCGTCGGTCTGGGTGCCGTTCACGTCCGAGAGCAAGGAATCGGTCGCGTCCTACCCGGAGATCGCCAAGGAGATCCGGCTCGCGCTGCAGGACGTCGGGCGGAAGCTGGGCATCTACATTCGCCGCGGGCTGCGCGAGGCGGACGCCGAGAAGAAGCGCTCGTACATCGAGAAATACATCCCGCACATCGGCATCGCGCTCCAGGAGATCCTCGCGATCTCGGACAAGGAGCGCGACAAGGTGTGCGACACCTTGAAGGACACCCTCGAACGGAGCCGACAGTGAGCGACAAGGTCGTCCCCAAGATCAAGAAGGAAGCCAAGGCGGTCGAGGAGTCGATCCTCAAGAAGAAGAAGCCGGTCTTGAAGTTCCCCATCCGCTCGCTCGCCAACGTGCGCTACCTCGAGAAGGAGGGGTATTTCGAGATCCGGGGGAAGAAGAAGGAGCGCACGCTGACCGTGAACACGGTGAAGTCCTTCGCGCAGACGCTCCGGATGATGGCGCTCTCCAAGTCGCTCGTCGAAACCGACGACATCGCGACCAAGCGGGAGGCCTACTACGTGTCAAAGAACTGGGGCGACGCGCGCTTCCTGGAGCAGACCGAGTCGGACACGGTGATGGACGACGTCGAGGCGCTCTTCGAGGTGAATCGCGAGCAGATGGGCTTCGTCCCCGAGGAAAAGGGGGGCGACGTATCGGGCGCCCTGACCGTGGTGGACAAGGATCCGGAGACCGGCCGGGCGCTGCACATCGACTGCACCAAGTTCGGGAGCGGCGCCTACTCCATTCCGATCTCGGTGGAGGACCTGGAATTCGAGACCAAGGCCAAGTTCATCCTTGTCATCGAGACCGCCGGCATGTTCCAGCGCCTGGTGAAGCACGGCTACGCCAAGAAGGCAAACTGCATCCTGGTCTCGATGGGGGGCGTGCCCACCCGCGCCTGCCGGCGCTTTATCCGCCGTCTCGCCGACGCAAAGAAGATCCCGGTCTATGTCTTCGTGGACGGCGACCCCTACGGGATCACGAACATCTACCGCACGTTCAAGGTGGGATCGGGCAACGCGGCGCACATCAACGAGTTCTTCTGCGTGCCGCAGGCCCGGTTCCTGGGCATCACACCGCAGGACATCGTCGACTACAAGCTGCCCACGCATCCGCTGAAGGAAGTGGACGTGAAGCGCGCCAAGGACGCCATCAAGAACGACCCGTTCTTCCACCACCACAAGCCGTGGGCCGCGGCCATGGAAAAGCTGATCTCGATGGGCGTCCGCGCCGAGCAGCAGGCGCTGGCGGCGCACGGCCTGAACTACGTGATGGACACCTACCTTCCGGAGAAGATCGCGCACCCCGAGCGGTTCCTGCCGTAGCCGCGGCGCCCCGGGCCGGGGCGCGCGCGGCCGGACCCGCCGCGATGGGCGCGATCGCGCCGTCATGAACGCGAAACGCCCCGACCTCCAGGCCGTCCGTGAAGCCATCGAAGGCGTCGATCGCGAGATCCTCGCCGCGCTGAAGCGGCGCATGGATCTGGTCGAGCAGGTCGCGCGCGCCAAGATCGAGAGCGCCGCCCCTTTCCGCGACCGCCGGCGCGAGGAGCAGATCATCGACCGGATCCGCCACGCCGCCACCGAGCTCGGCCTCGACGCGCACGAGATCGAGCGGCTCTACCGCGACATCATGGAGATGTCGGTGGCCCACCAGCAGGCGCTGGTGCGCTCCCTGGAGGGCGTGCCGCTGCGGGTCGCCTACCAGGGCGTGGAGGGCTCGTTCAGCCACCTCACGGCGCAGCGCCGCTACGCGGGCCGCGAGGGAGGCGTCCTGCTGACCGGCCATGACACCTTCCGCGGCGCCGTGGACGCGGTGCGCGACGGCTCCGCCGATTTCGCCCTGATGCCGATCGAGAACACGACGGCGGGGAGCGTCCACGAGACCTACGACCTGCTCGCGGAAGGTGGGGTGACGATCACGGCCGAGGTGGTGAGCCGGGTGGAGCACTGCCTGCTCGCGCTGCCGGGCGCGAAGCTGGAGTCGCTGCGCACCGTGATCTCCCATCCCCAGGCGCTCGCGCAGTGCGAGGCGTTCCTCCGCACGATTCCCTGGGCGGTGACGCGCACCGAGTTCGACACGGCGGGCTCGGCGCGGAAGGTGCGCGAGGGGAACGATCCGACGGTGGCGGCCATCGCCAGCGAGTCGGCGGCGCGGCTCTACGGATTGGAAGTGCTGCGGCGCGGCATCCAGACGCAGGAGGGGAACTACACCCGCTTCGTCGAGATCGCGCGCGAGGCCGTGGCGTGCCCGCCTGGGGCGTCGTGCAAGACGTCGCTCCAGATCGCGCTCGCCCACAAGCCCGGCGCGCTGGGGGACGTGCTCGCCCGGTTCGGTGCGCGCGGCGTGAACCTCACGCGGATCGAGTCGCGCCCGGTCCTGGGATCGCCATGGCAGTACCGGTTCTACCTCGACCTGGAGGGGCATGCGGCGTCGGAGCCTGTCCGCGCCGCGCTGGAGGAGCTGAAACCGGTCACCACCGAGGTGCGTGTGCTCGGGACCTATCCGCGCGCCGAGCCCTAGATCCCGGCCGCGCTCACGCGGACCCTCCCGAGCCGAGCCCCGCTCGAAACGCTTCCAATCGCGCCAGCACGTCTCTCGGATTCGCGCGCAGGCTCGGCGGCGACACCCGAGTCAGCGTGGCCAGTGCCGCTCCGCCGCGCAGAATGTCGACGAACCTCTCGATGCTCTTCCGTTCGGCATCGTTCGCGATCGCCGCGATGTCCCGCCCCAGC
>Ga0182009_10000014_pt1 | contig 25947 bp, 25 predicted proteins | sample Sormic07211187_1_FD_161052 | JGI IMG/M metagenome (GOLD analysis project Ga0182009, IMG submission 161052) | Bulk soil microbial communities from the field in Mead, Nebraska, USA - 072115-187_1 MetaG | ecosystem: Environmental > Terrestrial > Soil > Agricultural land > Bulk soil | place: USA... | reverse complement strand
GTGGTTACGACGATGGCCGTACATTTCGCACGCGGGACCCTTCTCCTCGATGTACGTCAATTCGCGGCTGGTCGCGAGCTCGCGATACCGGCCGATCACACATCCGCAGGTCAGTGTCCGGAACCCCAGGAGCCGCACCAGACTCATGGCTCGATCCTCCGTCGAGCCAAATTGCAAGCGGTATGCCTGTTGAGGTGCAGGTGTGCGCGGAGGATGCCTCTCAGGCTCAATCCCGCAGATTCTTAGCAAATATGTAGAACGCGACGCGCACACCTGACGGCGCTCAGAACTCTGAAAGGTGTGCTATCGCGCGACTTAGATGTCCCAAAGTAGCTGCGCTCCAAAATCCCAAATTCCAAGATCCAAATCCCAAATCCCAGCGACCGATCATGCATTCGGATTTTGGGCTTCGGGTTTGGCATTTGGGATTTGCGCCCGCAAAGCGCGAAACGATTCGAGTTCGACCGCACGCTGCCGCGCGGCGGCTCCGCGGGCGCGCACAATTCTGATCACGACAAGCAGGTGAAGCACACCGACGACGCCAAATTCGGTTGCCGTCGGACGCGGCACAACTGTAAGCGCCGGAATGACGTTGATGAAGGCTGCGCTCGCGAAGAGAAGCGTGAAGAGCGGATCGATGCCGCCGCCGGGGAGCGCAGGTCCCACGGCCATTGCGATTGTTTCCCAGCGCGGTCCGACGTCGGGATTTTCGTAATACACCTGCAGGTAACGGCCAATGCGCTCGACGCCGACGTGCAGAGCATGAATCGCCTCGAAGCCGCCGGCGAGAATCGCAAGCGGTAGCAGCGATGCGACCGGCGCGTCAGAAAACGTCAGCACCACCAGCGCCAGCGCGGCCCACGCAATGATCACGACCGGGAGCAGCACCAGGCGCGCCGTGCCACGCGAGGCGATGGTCTGCCGCAGGACCGTGTATTCCGCTTCAGACAGATTCATTTACGTGGCACCCTTCTTGGAAAGGCCGAGCAGATGAGCGGCAGAGCTGACGCAAAAGCTAACGCGACGGTGACGGATTGGCGGTTCGGTCAATCAGAAGTTCTTGCGCTCTACAGATTGTCTGCTACAATGCCGAAACATTCCGTAACAATCTGGGACACAAAGGTTTGGCTGTGATCCGAAGCCGGTTTGTCTATCGACTCTTCTGTTTCCTGACGGCCTTTGCCGTTATCGGCACGCCCGCGCACTCGAGCGCAGCCGTCAAATCCTCAACCAGCAAGAAGACGGTCACCACCACCGCCAAGAAACCGGCCGTTAGGAAGACAACCTCGGCAACGGTAAAGCGGTCGGCCACCGGAACTCGCCGCGTTCGCGCCGCGCGCGTGCGTGCCGCCCAGCAGGCTGCGGCATTGCGCGATGCCCTCGAGCCGCGCTTCAAGTTTGACGAGACCGGCAACGTCGTGCCCGACATTCGCGCCGAAGCAGCCATCATCTACAACCCGGAAACCGGAAAAGTGCTCTGGGAGAGCAACGGCAACACGCGCCGGTCGATTGCCAGCATCACGAAGGTCATGACCGCGGTGGTGTTCCTCGAGAACTCACCCGACCTTACGCGCGAAGTCGTCGTCGAGCGCGCGGACGTACGCAACGCGTCCACGACATATCTGCGAGCCGGCTACACCTTGACCACCGGCGACCTTCTGCATCTGCTTCTGATCGGTTCGGACAACGCGGCCGCCCGCGTACTGGCGCGTGTGTCATCGTACGGCTCTGACGGGTTCATCGCGCGCATGAACGCGAAGGCGCAGGAACTGGGTCTGACGAGTACGTCGTACGCCGACCCGTCGGGGCTGCTCGCCGACAACGAGTCTTCGGCCTACGACCTGGCGCGATTGATCAGCTACGTCTCCGGCGACGACCGCATCGCCAGCATCATGCGGACGCCGTACTACACAGTGAACGCGGGCCGTCATCAGATCACAATCCACAGTACGAATCAGCTCGTCATGAAGGGCGACGTCGACGTGCAGGCAGGCAAGACTGGCTTCATCAGCAAAGCTGGCTACTGCCTTGCCACGCTGCTTCGACTGCCGCAGGGCGGTCCTGAAGTTGCCGTTGTCGTGCTCGGCGCCAAGTCGAATCCCGGACGGTTCTGGGAAACACGCCACCTGTTCAACTGGATTTCGACCAAGGCGCAGGATTGGTTCGCTCCGGCAGCAACAGAGTCCACGCAGAGCAGCACCACACAGGTGCCTGCCGTCGTTCCCGCAGCAGCCGCGAATTAGTCTTTAGGAATATCCACGCTGCATCGCGTAGGCGTCGAGCGGTAACGTCGCCACGCCATCGACCACAGGCATGACCGGGCGCGTCGCACGACGCCCGTCGTACGCCTTCAAGTAGCGGTGGCAGACGTCGCACGCATACACTCGATACTGACCATCCGGCGTCGCGAAGGAAGTGATGCGTGAGCGATCGCTGTTGTGGCAGTAAGGGCACGTGAGCGGCTCGAACTTCCAGCGCAGCGCGCAACGGCCACAAATCAGGTGCCGTTCCGCGGCCGGCGTGATCACCGCGAAGTCAGGTTCCGATCCACACAACGCGCAATGCGAATGTGTCCACAGCGCGAGCTCTGCGCGCTGCTGCAACACTTCCGCGCAGCGCGTGAGCCACGGGCGCATCGCCAGCGCAAGCACCTGATCGAGCGTTTCATCGCCGCCCTCGCGACCGTCCGTCGTCATGGAAGGATGACCGAGACCGACGGCGGCGACCGAGTGATGACGAACACCGGTGCGATACCAGCGTTCCGCGAGCTCCAGCAGATTCATGTCGCGGCCAATCGTCTGTATGCGCTGGTAGTCGGCCTCATCCAATGCGCCGTGCCGGCGCAGGACGTCGGCAATCTGCCGGACGAGCAGCCGCAAGTCGGTCGTTTCGATCTTGATGTCCTGGAAACGAAGCAGCGGCTCACCCGAGTCGTTGTGGCGCCGAAGGATGTCCTCGCTGAGCTCGAACCACGGTAAAGGCACGCGCCCCTGCACACGCCGGTTGAGTTCGAGCAGCTCGATGTGCATGTCGACCGCTTCCGACAGTTCCGGATGTGCTCCACGGATCGCGCGGAGTTCCGCGACTTCGCGGGTTTCCGAGCGTGAAGGACGAGCCGGACGCGTCGGGTCGGCCACGTAAAGATTGTACAAGGTCCGGCTGAAGCAGACCCTACCGTACATACCGGACGGCAGCCCCGGGCCGCAGATAATGTGGCGTGCGGATTTTGACCGTCGCATCCGAAGCGGTGCCTTTTGCCAAGACAGGCGGGCTCGCCGACGTCATCGGAGCTCTACCGTTCGCGCTCTCTCGACTCGGTCATGATGTCGACGTCGTGATGCCGCGATACCGCGGGATCATCGACGGCGAGGAAGCCGGTCGCGTGACCGTGCGGCTTGACGGTCAGGTGTCAGACGCTGACGTCTGGATGGCGTGTCGCGAACGGGTGCGCATGATCTTCATCGACCAGCCCGCGTACTTCGATCGCGATTTTCTCTACGGCACCGCAGGACAGGACTATCCGGACAATCCGGAGCGCTTCGCGTTCCTCGCAGTCGCGGCGCTCGAGTGGGCCGCTTCGGTGTCTGACCGCTTCGACGTCTTCCACGGTCACGACTGGCAGGCAGGTCTCGTCCCGATGTTGCTGCACACCGGGCGCTCTCCGGCCGTCCTCGCGCGCAAGCCTTGCGTTTTCACCATTCATAATCTCGCGTATCAAGGGGTGTTCGATGCGAGCTGGCTGCCGCGTCTGGGATTCGGCTGGGATCTGATGCGCATCGACGCGCTCGAATATTGGGGCCGTATCAGCTACCTGAAAAGCGGGCTGATGTTCAGCCAGATGATCACCACCGTCAGCCCGCGCTACGCGCGGGAAATCCAGACACCGGAATACGGGTTTGGGTTCGACGGGATCCTGCGTTATCGGAGCAACGACGTCGCCGGCATTCTCAACGGGATCGATTACGATCAGTGGGATCCGGCGAGTGATCCTCACATCCCAGAGCCGTACAACGCTGACAACACCGCGGGCAAGCGAGCGGCCAAGCTCGCGTTGCTGGAGCGGTATGGCTTGCAAGTGGACGAGGCGGCGCTGGCGCGGCCGCTGGTCGGAATGATTTCACGTCTGGTGGATCAGAAGGGCTTCGACCTCGTTGCGCAGATTGCCGATCAGTTCACGACGCTGGACGCGTCGTTCGTGCTGCTCGGCAGCGGCGATCGGCGTTACGAGGATTTGTGGCTCGGCCTCGCGGCTCGGCATCCGGATCGCATCGGAGCGAAGATCGGGTTCGACGAGGCGCTGGCGCACTTGATTGAAGCGGGCGCCGATCTGTTTCTGATGCCGTCGCGGTTCGAGCCGAGCGGGCTCAACCAGATGTACAGCATGCGCTATGGCACGGTGCCCGTGGTGCGGGCCGTCGGTGGACTGGATGACACGGTGCGCAATTTCAATCCGCGCGCGGGAGAAGGGACCGGATTCAGCTTTAATGACTATACGGCCCAGGCGCTGCTGAACACGCTGCGGTGGGCGCTGGACATTTTCCAGGATCGGCCAACTTGGCGGCGGATGCAGCGCGAGGGCATGGTGCAGGATTTTTCTTGGGACGCTTCAGCCCGTCAGTACGTCAAAGTATATGAGCGCGCCATGGCGCAAAGCCTAGCGCGATAGGAGGAGGGCGGGTCCTTCTGGACCGCCAGGGAGACACAATGGCATCTGACAAGGTCAAGACGTTCACCGACAGCAACTTCGACACCGAGATCAAGTCCGGCGTGACGCTGGTCGACTTCTGGGCCGAATGGTGCGGCCCGTGCCGCCGTCTGGCGCCGACCGTTGACGCGATTGCCGCCGAATACGATGGGCGCGTCTCGGTGGGCAAGATGAACATGGACGAAAATTCGGACGTGCCCTTCCGGTTCATGATTCGGGGCATTCCGACGCTCCTCATCTTCAAGGACGGCCAGCTCGCGGATCAGATCGTCGGGCTCGCGCCGAAGGAAGAAATCACGAAGAAGCTGGACGCACACCTCTAACCATGGCCGATCGCAAAGTCGTCATCATCGGATCCGGTCCCGCGGGACTGACGGCCGCGCTCTATACCGCGCGCGCCAATCTGAAGCCGTTGCTCGTGGAGGGCATCGAAGCCGGTGGTCAGCTGATGCTGACGACGATGGTGGAGAACTGGCCGGGATTCCGCGACGGCATCATGGGTCCGGATCTGATGACGGAGATGCGCGCGCAGGCCGAGCGCTTTGGCACCGAGATCGTGCAGGGCAACGTGCAGCGGGTCGATGTGCGGAACCGTCCGTTCACGCTCGCGTTCGAAGACGGCAAGTCGCTCACGACGGACGCGTTGATCATCGCGACCGGTGCATCCGCCCGATGGCTCGAGATCGGCTGCGATCGGAAACTGTCCGGACACGGTGTTTCCACCTGCGCCACCTGCGACGGATATTTCTTCCGCGGCAAGCCGATCGCGGTCATTGGCGGCGGCGACTCGGCGATGGAAGAAGCGATTTACCTGACGCGCTTCGCATCCAAGGTCACGGTCATTCATCGGCGCGACAGCCTTCGGGCGTCGAAGATCATGCAGGACAAGGCGTTCGCCAACCCGAAGATTCAGTTCATCTGGGATTCGGAGATCGCCGACATCAAGGATGTCGAACGCGGCGAGGTCACCGGTATCGATGTGAGAAACCTGAAGACCGGGACGATCACGCACCTCCCGCTTGATGGCGTGTTCATCGCGATCGGCCACACGCCGAACACCGCGCTCTTCCGCGGCCAGGTCGAGCTCGACGAAGCTGGCTACATCGTGACGCACCACGGATCCAAGACAAGCTGCCCGGGCGTATTTGCCGCCGGCGATGTGCAGGACCACGTGTATCGTCAGGCGATTACCGCCGCCGGTTCCGGTTGCATGGCGGCTATCGATGCCGAGCGGTACCTGGATGACCTACCGATTCCCGACGAAACAACGGACAACGCCGCCTGCCTCGCCGTGCCGCCGACGAGCGAGTTGCTGAAGCCGTAGGTAGCTGACGGTTAGATTCTAACTTCCAGACTCGGGTTCGACGTTCAGGTCCGATCTCCTGCGGTTGGTTGGAGCGACGCGATCAACGCGCTCCCGATTTCGGCGCCCCCACCCACCAGCGACCACCTGAAACCCGCATATCCTCAGTGCCGTATAGCGAGTGGCCGTGCAACGAACCGACGCCGACCTGGCACAGGATGCCCTTGCCGGCTCTGAAGCCGCGTACCGCGAACTCGTCACGCGGTACGCGACGCCCGCGGTCAATTTCGTCCACCGCATCGTTCGCGACCGCGGGCTGGCCGAGGACCTCGCGCAGGAAGGCTTTCTGCGCGTCTACCAGCGCCTTCACACCTACGACCCCGACCGCAAGTTCTCGAGCTGGTTCTTTCAGGTCCTCCGAAACATCACCATCGATTACCTGCGGGTGAATCGCGTACCGACGGCCTCACTGGACGAGCTCCAGGAGGAGGGCAACCGCGGAGCCTCCGTCGACCGGGAGAGCGTATCCCCCGAGCAGGCAGCCGAACAGGGAGAGCTGGCTATTGCGATGGCGGCGGCGCTCTCGCGAATCCGCCCCGAATACCGCGAATGTGTGGTCCTGCGCTATCAGGAGGGGCTGACGCATCCGGAAATCGCCGAGATTCTGGGACTTCCTGCCGGGACGGTGAAGACGCATCTCCATCGCGCACGGAAGGAGCTGGCGGACATCCTCGCCGAGTCGGGCTGGAAAACCAATGTTTGAAACCATTTGGACGGAGGCTCCGTAACGTGAGCAGGGATAGCAGAGGCCCGCATATGGACCGGAAGCAACTGGAGCGCTGGCTGGCGGAAGAAGCAAATGGCCACGACGAAGCGGCCGACGCCGCCTTTGCGCACCTGTTTGCCGCGGTCCCAAGAATTGAGCCGACTGCCGCATTTGTGGAGCACGCCGTCGCGTCGGCGGTCCGCTGGCGCGCACGGCGACGCCGGCTGATGGCGATCGCCTGGGCGGCTGTCGTGCTGCTGGTGACGATTGGATCGATCGCCGCGTACTACGCGTCGCCCCGCCTCGCCTCGGCCGCAATCAAGGCGGTCACGTTTGCCAGCGGCCACGTCATTCCGTGGATGGTGGCGTACACCAAGGTGGCGATGGAGTGGTGGTTGACGCTTGGCCGCGTCGGCACGGTCATCGTCTCGGCCGTGATGACGCCGGGACGCGCGGTTGCGATTGTCGGGGTCGAGCTGGTCGGAATTCTCGCGTTGTTCGCGCTGCTGCGGGTCGCCGGCGCGGGACGCCTCGGAGATGCACAGGTATGAGGAAGCAGCTTATTTGCGCGTTTGCGGTGCTGACCATCGCTCTCATTGCGCGCACGGCGTATATCGTTCACGCGCAGACAGCGACGGCAGCGGAGTTACGCACCGCGATATCGAAGAACTACGACATCGTCCCGCTGCAGCAAGGCGTCGCGCTCGTGCCGAAAACCCCGAACCCGCGGGTGCGGATGATTCAGGTGGTGAATGGTGCGGTGTCGGTCGACGGGGACACGTTGACGGCGGCGCAGTTGCGCGACCGGATCGGCGCGGATGCGGCAACGATCGTTCAGCTGACGTATCTGAGCGCGGTGGAACAGCGGCAGCTCGCATTGCCCGAATCACCCGCAGGACAGCCAGCCGGCGCGGCGGCGCCGGAGACGCCATCGACGCCCACGCCGGCGGCGACGCCGGCGCCTGCGCCCGCCCCCGAAACGCCAACGCGCACTGTCCGGCGTGATGGTGACATCGTCCGCATCGGCGGAGGCGCTGTCACCGTCGAGGAGAACGAGCGCGTCGAAGGTGATGTGGTGGCGATCGGCGGACCCGTAACGGTGAACGGCGAGGTGACGGGCGATGTCGTCGCTGTCGGCGGCGGCCTCACGCTTGGGCCGCGCGCGGTTGTTCGCGGCGAAGTGACGTCAGTGGGTGCACCGTTGAAGCGCGATCCGCAGGCGCAGGTCTTCGGCAAGGTGAACGAGGTTGGTATTGGTTCCGACGGTCAGAGGATTCCGCGAAACTTCAACCTCGGAAACCTGATTTTCGGCACGTTCGCATCGCGAGTCGGACGCCTGACGACCACCCTGGCGCGTGTGCTGATGTTCATTCTGTTCGCGATGATTGTCACGGCGGCGGGGCAGCGTCAGGTCCAGCAGATTGCGGCGCGCATCGCTGCGGAGCCCGTGCGCGCTGGTCTGGTCGGATTGCTCGCGGAAATCCTCTTCGTGCCGGTGCTGGTCGTAACGATCGTGGCCCTGGTGATCTCGATACTCGGAATCCCGCTGCTCATCCTGGTGCCGTTCGGCATCATCCTCGTCGGAGTGGTGATGCTTGTCGGCTACACCGCGGCGGCGCACATCGCGGGCGGCTGGGCGCTCGATCGGGTCGGCCGCAGCGAGCGCAACCCGTACGTCGTCGTCGCAATCGGCATCGCGGTGATCGCCGGAATCACCCTGATCGGAAGGCTGCTCGCGCTGGCAGTTGGCGGATTCGGTGCGCCGCTCTACTTCGCAGGCTATGTGATCGAGTACCTGGCGTGGACCATCGGCTTCGGCGCCGCGATCCAGACATGGATTCAGATGCGACGCGGTCCGTCGATCCAGCCGCCGCCGACGACGGTATCGCCTGCGTAAAACACGACGGCCTGACCAGGTGTGATAGCGGGCTGGGCTTCGTCGAAGATCATCTCCGCCCGGCCATCAGGCAGCGCGCGCACGGCGCCGGCCGCTGCCTTGTGACGGTGACGAATCTGCGCGCAGACACGAATCGGCGACCGCGGCGCATCTATCGAAACCCAATTCACCTCCGATGCCGTGAGCCGCGTCTGGTCGAGCGCATCGCGCGAGCCGACGGTCACGTTGCCGGAGTCGGCATCGATGTCGAGGACGTAGAGCGGGATCGTCGAGGCGATGCCGAGGCCCTTCCGCTGGCCGACGGTGAAGCGATGCACGCCGCCATGCGTGCCGAGCTCGCGTCCGCTGCGATCGACGATCGAGCCGGCACGCGCCACAGCCGGCTCCTTCCGCTCCACAAACGATGCGTAATCGCCATCCGGGATGAAGCAGATTTCCTGACTATCCGGCTTCTCGGCAACCGCAAGTCCAAGGCGACGCGCCTGCTCGCGCACCTGCGGCTTGGAGAGCGTGCCGACCGGGAACACCGCTCGCGCGAGCTGATCCTGCGTGAGTGAAAAGAGGAAGTAGGACTGATCCTTCTCCGTATCGGCACTGCGCTTCAGCAGCCAGCGTCCCTCGCGCGACTGCTCGACACGCGCGTAATGACCGGTGGCGACATATCCCGCGCCGAGACCGACGGCACGGTCGAGCAGCGTCGAAAACTTCAAATCACTATTGCAATGCGCGCAGGGGAGCGGCGTTCGGCCAGAGGCGTACTCCCGGACGAAGTTCGAGATCACCGTCTCGCGGAACTGCCGCTCGAAGTTGACGATGTAATGGGGAAAGCCCACCTTCGTCGCCACACGCCGTGCATCGTTGAGGTCGTCAAGCGTGCAGCACGATCCCCACGTCTGCTCGCCGCCACGCTGATCGTAGAGCTGCATCGACAGACCAATGACGTCATGACCCTGCTCGGCGAGCAGGGCCGCGGCGACCGACGAGTCGACGCCTCCCGACATGGCAACTACGATCTTCATGCTCTTGCTGGAGTTCGCGTCAGGCTTCGGAGCTTTTCAACTATCGCGGGCAGCACGGCGATCACGCGATCGATCTCGGCCTCGGTGTTCGCGGCCCCAAGGCTGAAGCGAATCGAATTCTGCGTGCGGTGTGCGTTGAATCCCATTGCTTTCAGCACGTGCGATGGCTCGAGCGTCCCCGACGAGCAGGCAGATCCGGTAGAGACCGCAATGCCTTCGAGATCGAGCGCAATCAGCAGCGATTCGGCTTCAACGCGATCGAAGCTGATGTTGGTCGTGTTCGGCACACGCGACTCGATGGCGCCGTTGACCGCGGTCCCGGGCACGACGCGCAGGATGCCGGCCTCGAGGCGGTCGCGCAGCGCCGCGAGGCGACGGGCCTCTTCCGTCATCTTTGCCGCGGCCGCACGGGCGGCCACTCCCATTCCGACGATTCCGGCGACGTTTTCGGTTCCGGCGCGGCGGTTGCGCTCCTGGCGGCCGCCGGTCAGCAGCGGCAGCACCCGCACGCCGCGACGTACCCACAGCGCGCCCGCGCCTTTCGGCCCGTAGAACTTATGCGCCGACATCGAGAGCATGTCTACCCCGAGCGCCTTCACGTCGATCGCGATCTTGCCCGCCGACTGAACCGCGTCGGTGTGCAAAAGCGCGCCATGCTGGTGCGCGAGCGCCGCGAGGTCTGCGATCGGCTGAATGGTTCCGATCTCGTTATTCGCGTGCATTATCGAAACGACCGCGGTGTCGCCGGTCAGCGCCTCGTGCAGCGCCGCAGGCGAGACGATTCCGGTCTGGTCGACCGGGAGGAGCGTCGTGCGCCATCCGCGCCGGACGAGCGCCTTCAGGGTATTGAGCACCGCTTCGTGTTCGATGCTGCTCGCGATCACGTGCCGTTTTCCGGTTGCCTCGAGCGCTTCGGCCGTACCCCGGATGGCGATGTTGTCGGCCTCCGTTCCGCCGCTGGTGAATAGCACCTCGGAGGGTTCGGCGCCGATCAGGTCCGCTACATCCGTGCGCGCCTCGTCGATGACGGATTTTGCCTGCTGCCCGAAATGGTGGACGCTCGATGGATTGCCGAACTGCTCCCGCAGCACGGCCGTCATCCGGTCTAGAACGGCCGGAAGCAGCGGCGTCGTCGCGTTGTGGTCCAGATAAATCCTCTGCACAGCCCGTATTCGAATCCTAGCATTTGCCGATATACTCAGTGGGCTCCTCCCCACGGCAAAACGTTGAGTAATCAAGCGGTCAGGCTCCTCGTTGTGTGTGTGGGGCTGCCATTAGTCGGAGGACCACATGTGGAAGCGCGATGAAGCGGTAAAGCCGACGGGACCGGGGACTCCGGCTCCGGCCGCACCTGTTCAGACGCAGGCGAACGCGCCGGCGCAGCCGGAATCGCGGCGGCAGCAGATGATGGAGAGAGACGTCGTGAATATCGGGAAGTCAGTGGTTATCAAGGGCGAGCTGAATGGCAGCGAGGACCTCACGATCGAGGGCCACGTCGAGGGCAAAATCGAGCTTCGCGATCACGTGCTGACGATCGGGCCCAATGGCAAGATCAAGGCACAGGTGTTCGCCAAGGCGGTCATCGTCCTGGGTGAAGTCAACGGCAACGTGACGGCGACCGAGAAGGTCGACATCCGCGACGGCGGCTCCGTCGACGGCGATATCGTCTCGCCGCGGGTAGCCATCGCCGAGGGGGCTCATTTCCGCGGCAGCGTGGACATGCAGCGCAAGGGCCAGCCGCAGCCGGTGCAGACACAGCAGTCCCGGCCGGCGCAGCAGCCGCAGACGTCCAGCGTCACGCCGCAGGCGGCGGCAGCTCACTGACACTTGGAGAGTGGTTGGTAGTTCGACAACTACCAACCACCAACCAACGACGGTATTATTCCGCCGTTGTCCCTTTCAGATCTCTTCTCCAGGAAGCGTAAAGACGAGCCTGACGCCGTCGATAGCGGCGGTGGCGACTCGCCTGTCCATCCGACCAAGGCGCTTGGCAAGTTCCTCTCGAGCCTGAACGCGACGCCGCAGCCGCTGCTGCTCGATCTCGGTCCGGTCGTCGGCACCAACGTGACGTTCTTTGGCGAGGAGCTCGGGTGCAAGATTCTCGTGGAGAACGTGTTCAAGGACATCGATCGCCACGTGACCGAAGCCAAGCTCGAGGAGCTGCCGGCGTTCCTGTCGAAACGGTTCCCTCAGGCCGACGCCAGTGTCGACGGCATTCTCTGCTGGGACATTTTTGATTACGTGGAGTACAAGGCGGCGCAGGCGCTGGCGCGTCAGCTTGTTCGGATTCTCCGGCCCGACGGCGCATTGCTGGCGCAGTTCAGTACCACGGAGCCGAAAAACGCACCGTCCCTCTATACACGGTACGTCGTGGTCGATCGTCAGAACCTGCAGTATCGGCCATACCCAGCGGCAAGGCCGCGGCAGCGGCCGCTGGTGAACCGCGACATCCAGCGGATGTTCGAGCCGCTGCGCATCACCGAATCGTTCCTGTTGAAGAACAACCTGCGCGAGGTTCTCTTCCGCAAACCGCCATCAGTGCCAGACCCTGCTGCGCCGACGCCGCGCAGCGAAGGCGACGCGGCGAAGGCGAGTTGAAGCCAGTAGTAGCGCTGCTGACTGATTTCGGCACGCGCGATCACTACGTCGGCGCCATGCGTGGTGTGATCCTCGGCATCTGCCCCGATGCGACCCTCGTCGACATTACGCACGACATCCCGCCGCAGGACGTCACGACCGCCGCGCTCGAACTCGCGGCGGCGTATGGGTTCTTCCCGGCAGGCACTGTGTTCCTATGCGTCGTGGATCCGGGCGTCGGATCGTCCAGAAAGGCGCTCGCCGCCGGTGCGGGCGGTCATAGATTCGTGGCACCGGACAACGGACTCCTGTCCAGCGTGTTCAGACAGACGCCGCCGACGCGCGTCGTCGAGCTGACCGAGCCGAAGTACGCCCGGCCGGACGTGAGCCGCACGTTCGAGGGGCGCGATCGGTTTGCGCCCGCAGCAGCATGGCTCGCGGCAGGCGTCGAGCTTACGGCGCTCGGACCATCGCTCGCGACGTGGGAGACGCTCTCCATTCCGGAGCCGCGCGAGGAGAACGGTCAGCTGGCCGGGGTGATCGTGCGCGTCGATCACTTTGGCAATCTGGTAACCAACATCGATCGTCTCAGCTTCGATCGGTGTGTGCGCGGCAGGTCATTTCAGATCGTCGTTGCGGATCGTCCGGTCGCGCGTCTTGTGTCGACCTACTCGGACGCTGACGCGGGGATCGTGTGCGCGCTTTTTGGCAGCACCGATCATCTCGAGATTGCGGTCAGCGGCGGAAGCGCTGCCGATCGTCTGGGCCTTACACGGGGAGCGGCGGTGGTGGTACGATTCGGCGTTTCGAATGCTAAGTCTTGACTTGACCGAAGAGCAGCAGCTGCTCGAGCAGAGCGTGCGCGAGTGGGCGGCGCGCGCCGTGGCGCCGCGCATCCGCGAGCTCGATCGCGCGCATCAATTCGACCGCGGCATCATGCCGCAGATGGCTGACCTGGGGCTGCTGGGCATCTGCGTGCCGCAGAAGTTCGGCGGCGCGGGCATGGACTACATCTCGCTGGGCATCGCCAGCGAGGAGCTCGAATACGTCGACACCTCACTGCGGGTGATTCTCTCGGTGCATGTCGGGCTGAATTGTCTGACGCTGCTTTCGTGGGGCACCGACGATCAGCAGCAGCGGTATCTCGTGCCGCAGGCGCAGGGCAAGAAGATTGCGACGTTCGGGCTGACTGAACCTTCGGCCGGCAGCGATGCGCGCGGCATTCAATCCGTCGCGATTAAGAAGGGCGACCGCTATGTGCTGACCGGCGAGAAGATGTGGATCTCGCTCGCCGACGTCGCCGACAACTTTCTCGTGTTCGCCTGGAGCGATCTGGAAAAGAAGAAGCAGCGCGATCCAACCGGTATCAGCGCTTTCATGGTCGAGCGCGCGTGCAAGGGTTTCTCGAGCGGTACGTTGAAGGAGAAATGGGGCATCCTCGCGGGCAACACCGGCTTCTTCAAGATGGATGACGTGGAGGTGCCGCAGGAGAATCTGGTTGGCCGCGCAGGTGAAGGTTTCAAGATTGCGATGTTCGCGCTCGATCAGGGACGCTTTACGGTTGCGGCAGGCGCCACCGGCCTCATTCGGGCGTGCCGCGACGCGAGCGTCAGCTACGCGAAGCAGCGCAAGACCTTTGGCGTGGAAATCGGCTCACACCAGCTCGTCAAGGAAATGATCGCGCAGATGGAGTCCGACTATCAGGCCGCCCGACTGCTGTGGATGCGCGCAGGCTGGCTCAAGAACATCGGCCGGCGCAACACGCGCGAGACTGGGCTCGCGAAATGGTTTGCGACCGTGGCCTCCGAGCGCGCCGCCGCCGACGCCGTGCAGGTCCATGGCGCCAACGGCTATTCCGACGAGTACCCCGTCGGCAGGTTTTACCGCAATTGCAAGGGTGCAGTGATCTACGAAGGGACACGTGAGATTCACAAGCTGATGCAGGCCGATTACCTGCTTGGCTATCGGACGGACCGTCCGACCCGCTGCGAGCTACCTCCTTATGCTTGATTCAGATCTCTCGCTCGACTTCCTTCGCGTTGTCGAGCAGGCCGCAATCGCATGCGCGATGACGATGGGACAAGGCGATCGGCATAAGTCGGACGCCGTGGCCGTCGAGGCGATGCGCAAGGAAATGGACTCGGTGCCGATCAACGGCACCATCGTCATCGGCGAGGGCGAGCGCGACGAGGCGCCGATGCTCTACATCGGCGAGAAGGTCGGCACGGCGCAGAAGTCGCCGAACGGCCGCTCCTATCCGGAGGTCGATATTGCCGTCGATCCGCTGGAAGGGACGAATCTCTGCGCGACAGGCGCTGCCAACGCCATTGCGGTGCTTGCCGCGTCGGAAAAGGGCGGCCTGCTCCATGCGCCCGACATGTACATGGAGAAGCTGGTTGTCGGTCCCAGCTCGCGCGAGGTCGTCGATCTCGATGCGCCGGTGCGTTTCAATCTCAGAGCGATTGCGCAAACGCTCGGCCGGCGCGTCGAGGAGCTGGTCGTCATCGTGCTCGATCGCCCGCGCCACGAGAAATTGATTGCGGAAATCCGCGAGACAGGTGCACGTATCCGACTGATCGGCGATGGCGACCTGTCGGCGGGCATCGCCGCCGCCGTCGTCGGCAGCGGCGTGCACGCGGTGATGGGTATCGGCGGCGCGCCCGAGGGTGTGCTCACGGCGGCCGCCATGCGGTGCCTCAACGGCGAAATATTCGCGCGGCTCGTCGTCGCGAAACCGGGCGACGAGGAGCGGGCAAAAGCGATGGGCGTTACCGATCTCAGCAGGGTGTATCGATCGAAGGATCTGGCGCCGGGCAAGAGCATCATCTTTGCCGCCACGGGCGTGACGGAAGGATCGCTGATGAAGGGCGTCCGCTTTTTTGGCGACGGCACGCGCACGACGTCGCTGGTGATGCAGACCAACCCGCATCGGATTCGCTTTATCGACAGCATCCACGTGTCCGACTCGACCAACATTGGCGCGAAGATCAGGTTCTAAGAAGCCGGCGCGTCTTCCTCGTGCGCCGCTGCCCCGGCAAACTGGCGGGGTACATGAGGACAAGACGAAGCGACCGTGGCGGCGCCGCAAACATAAGAAGCCGCCGACACCTGATACCTGAAACCTCACACCTGCTACGATCGTCTTGTGGGCCCACACGTCGAACGAGCCGCACTCGTCGGCCTCGTGACGTCTTCCAGCCGCGGGGACGCCGATCATTCGCTTGACGAGCTTGCCGGCCTGGCGGATGCCGCAGGCGCGAGCGTGGTGCTGCGCATGCTGCAGGATCGACCGAAGCCCGACCCAGCCACCTTCATCGGTGCCGGCAAAGTGTCCTCGCTGGCTGCGGCGTGCGACGAAGCGGATGTCGACGTTGTCATCTTCGACAACGAGCTGAGTCCCGCGCAGCTGCGGCAGCTCGAAGAGCGGCTCGAGCGCAAGGTTGTCGATCGCACGCAGCTGATTCTCGACATCTTCGCGCGGCGGGCGCGCACGCGCGAAGGCAAGTGGCAGGTCGAGCTCGCGCAGTTGAAATACCTGCTGCCGCGCCTCGCCGGGTCGGGCACCGCGCTATCGCGGCTCGGCGGCGGCATCGGTACGCGCGGCCCCGGTGAAACGAAACTTGAATCGGATCGCCGGCGCATCCGCGCCCGCATTCAGTCGATTCAGAAGGAAATCGATCAGGTCCGCCAGCGCCGCTCGCAGCTCCGCGAGCGCCGGCACAAGCAATCGGTGCCGACCGTAGCGCTTGTCGGTTATACGAATGCCGGCAAGACGACGCTGTTCAACAGGCTTACGGATGAAACCGCGGCCGCTTCGAACGCGCTGTTCGTGACGCTGGATCCTCTCGTTCGCCGCGTGCGTCTTGCCGACAATCGCGAGCTGCTGGTGTCGGACACTGTCGGGTTCATCGACCGGCTACCGCACGCGCTCGTTGCCGCGTTCAGCGCCACGCTCGAGGAGGTTGCCGAGGCCGATCTCATCCTGCACGTGATCGACGCGGGAAGCTCCGATCGGGAGCGTCAAATGGCGGCCGTGCGGCGCGTCCTCGAGGAAGTGGGCGCTGCCGACGTAGCGTTGATTGCGGTGTACAACAAAATCGACAGCGTCACGGTCGAGGAGCGGCGCCGGCTGCGCGAGGCCGACCCGTCGGCAGCGCTGATTTCAGCGACAGAGGGGGCGGGCGTCGGCGAGCTGCTGCAGATGATTGCCTCGCGTCTGGCGCTCGACACGCGGCGTGTGTCGATTACGTTCGACAGCGGCAAGGAGTTCGACCGGCAGCAGATTAGCCGTTTGTATCGCGTCGCGCGCGTCATCAGCCACGTCGCCACCAACGGAAGAGTCGTCATCGAGGCGGACATTCCGCGTAGATTCATCGAGCGCCTTACGATGGTGGACGAAGGAAGTGGAAAGTTGGAAGTGGGAAGTGGGAAGTAAGTTGGGAGGGGGAAGTAAGACCGGAGCAGCGCTGACCCTGTGGGTCGGCGTGTTCGCGCTGATGCTCATCGCCGGCTGCGCGATGAAGACTGCGCCGCCGCTACCGCCGACGCTCAAGTATCCGGACTTCATCTATCCGACCGCGGTGCCGGCCGCCGCGCCGCAGGCCGCTGCGGTCGATCGCGGGTGGCGGTTCCTTCAGAACGATGACTTGAACAACGCGGAGCGGGAGTTTGCCTCGGCATTGAAGGGAGCGCCCGATTTTGCTCCCGCACGTACCGGTGAGGGATACGTCGCGTTGGCACGCCAGGATTACATGAGCGCGCGCGATCGGTTCGACCTCGCCCTGCGAACCGCGCCTGCTTATGCGCCGGCTCTGGTGGGCAAGGGACAGGCCCTCTTGTCGCTGAATCGCGACAGCGAAGCGCGCGCCGCCTTTGAGGCAGCGCTCAGGGCGGATCCGTCGCTTACCGGCTTGAACGCGCGCATCGACGTGCTGAAGTTCCGCGAGATACAGACGCTCATTGCATCCGCCCGCGAGGCGATGAATGCAGGTCGCCTGCAGGATGCGCGGGCAGCGTATCAACGCGCCATCACGGCGACGCCGGACAGCGCGGTGCTCTATCGCGAGCTGGGGATCGTCGAGCGGCGCCTCGGCAATGCAGCCACTGCGCTGGAGCAGCTCAACCGCGCGGTCGCACTCGACCCGTCGGATGCCATCGCGCTCGCGCAGACCGGTGAGCTGCTCGAGGAGCGCGGGGACTTTGCCGGCGCAGAGACGGCGTATCGGAATGCGGCCAGCGCGGATCCGTTCGCTGGATACGATCGCAGAGCCGACGCGGCGGCAGCCAGGGCACGCGAAGCGACGCTCCCGGAGGAATTTCGCGCCATTGCCTCCGCGCAGCAGATCACGCGCGGCGATCTTGCGGCGTTGATCGGCGTCAGGCTCGAGGACGTACTTCGCGCGGCGCCGAACACGCCTGTTGTCACGACGGATACGGCCGGCCACTGGGCGGCGCGCTGGATTGCCCAGGCCGTCGGGACCGGCGTCATGCCCGCCTTCGATAATCACACCTTTCAGCCGCGCGCAGCGCTTCGCCGCGTGGATCTCGCTGAAGCGGTGCGGACGCTGCTGCAATTGATGGCCAGGAACAATCCCGCCCTGCAGGCCCGGTTCACGGGCAGGCCGGCGGTCGCCGACATGAGCCCGTCGCATCTGAACTATCCGGCGGTGGCGGCCGCGGTGTCGTCCGGAGTGTTGCCGCTCGCCGACGGCGGTCGCTTCAATATCGAGCGTCCCGTGTCCGGCGCCGAAGCGATAGCCGCCATCGATCGCCTGCGCGCCCTGCAGCAGTCGCGCTAGTCACGTGCGCTATCTCACGCTCGCGAATCAGATCACGATCCTGCGGATCATGCTGATCCCGGCGTTCGTGCTGCTCACCGTCTACGGCCATCTCGGCGCCGCGCTGGCTGTATTTTTCATCGCTGGCGCGACTGACGCCATCGACGGGTTAATCGCGCGCCTGACCAGTCACCCGACCAGCTTCGGCGCCTGGCTCGACCCGATGGCCGACAAGCTGCTGCTCGTGACGACGTTCGTCGTGCTCACAGTGCCGCAGATCGAGCTCACCAATCACGTCCCGCTGTGGCTGACCATCCTCGTCATCAGCCGCGACATTGTGATCGTCGGCGTGGTGGCGATCGTGAACCTTGCCGTCGGGCCGAGAACGTTCAGGCCGTCACTGCTCGGCAAAGCGGCGACGGCGACGTTCATCGTCGCCAACATCGTCATCATGTATTTCAACTGGCGGATGGAGAAGTCGCCGTTCGTGGACGCGGCGATCTGGCTGGCCCTCGGTCTGACGCTGGCGTCAGCCGCCGACTACTTCATCAGACTGCGGCGTTTGATCAACGTGCCGCACTGACTTTCTGGCGGAAGTAGTCGACAGTCTTCAGCAAGCCTTCTTCAAGATGCACCTTTGGTTCCCACTTCAGGACCGTGTGCGCGCGGGTGATGTCCGGTTTGCGCTGCTTCGGGTCGTCCACCGGCAGCGGACCGTAGACCAGTCGGCTCTTCGATCCCACGAGCTTGATGATCGTTCGCGCGATTTCTTCGATGGTGACCTCGTGCGGATTGCCGATGTTGACCGGGTCGTTGGTATCAGACTCCATCAGCCGCAGCACGCCCTCGACCAGGTCACTCACGTAGGTGAAGCTGCGGGTCTGGGTACCGTCGCCAAAGATGGTGACGTCGTCGCCGGTGAGCGCCTGGGACATGAACGCCGGCACGGCGCGGCCGTCGCGCAGCCGCATGCGCGGCCCGTAGGTGTTGAAGATACGAACGATCTTCGTGTCCACACCGTGATAGCGGTGGTAGGCCAGCGTCATCGCTTCGGCGAATCGCTTCGCTTCGTCGTAGACGCCGCGTGGACCGATAGGGTTCACGTTGCCCCAGTAGCTTTCCTTCTGCGGGTGCTCGAGCGGATCGCCGTACACCTCCGACGTGGAGGCCAGGACGAAGCGCGCCTTCTTTTTCATGGCCAGCCCGAGGGCGTTGTGCGTGCCGAGCGAGCCGACTTTCAGCGTCTGAATCGGCAATTCGAGGTAATCGATCGGGCTCGCGGGGCTCGCCCAGTGCAGCACGAAATCGACCGGACCGTCGATGTCGATGTGCCGCGTCACATCGTGGCGCACGAACTCGAAATCGCGGTCGCGCAAATGCGCGATGTTCGCCAGATCGCCGGTCAGCAGATTGTCGATGCCGATGACCGCGTGCCCGCGATTGAGGAGCGCTTCGCTGAGATGGGATCCAATGAATCCGGCCGCGCCGGTGATGACTGTTCTCACACGCGTTGGAAGAGGCCCCGGAAGACGGTCAGCCACATGATTTTGAGGTCGAGCGTCACCGACCAGTTTTCGATGTAATACAGGTCGTATTCGATACGTTTCTCAAGCGACGTGTTGCCGCGCCAGCCGTTGACCTGCGCCCAGCCGGTGATGCCCGCTTTCACCTTGTGGCGCAGCATGTATTGCGGAATCTTGTGCTTGAACTGCTCGACGAAGAACGGCCGCTCGGGACGCGGACCGACGATCGACATTTCGCCGCGAAGCACGTTCCAGAACTGCGGCAGCTCGTCGAGGTCGAGCTTCCTCAGCCAGCGGCCGATAGGTGTGGCGCGCGGATCGTCTTCGCGCGCCCACACCGGCCCGCTTCCGGACTCGGCGTCCTCGTACATCGAGCGGAACTTGTAGACGATAAACGCGCGGCCGTCGAGTCCCATCCGCTCCTGCGCGTAGAACACCGGTCCGCGCGAGGTCAGCTTTACGAGCAGCGCAATGATGAGGAGCGGGATCGCCAGGATCAGCATGGCAGTGGCGGAAAGAGCGATGTCGATCGCGCGCTTCAGCCAGGCATTGAAGCCCTGCAGCGGGACGTCGTTGATGTTGATGATCGGCAGGCCGTCGAGATCCTCGAGTCGCGCGCGCAGCGTGATGAACTGCAGCAGGTCCGGGACGATCTTGACGTCGATGCATTCGCGGCCGGTGATCTCGACGAGGTCGAGCAGCTTTGTGTGCTCCTCGAGCGGCAGCGCCACGTAAAGGTGGTCGACGCGTTCACGCTGCGCAATGTCGCCTACCTCCGCGAGCGTTCCTAACAAAGGAAGGCCACGGTATCCGATGTGATCGCCGCCGGCGCGGTCGTCGACGAATCCGACGACCTGGAATCCGAATTCGCGATGCTGCAGGACGCGGTCGGCAACCATCCGTCCGAGATCGCCCGCGCCGGCGATCAAAATCCGCTTCAGGCCGACGCCCGCGCGCCAACGCCGCTCGAGCAGCTCGCGTACTCCTTCGCGCGAGATGTAGGTAAATAGCACGTTGAGGACGAGGAACAGCCCCCAGACAACCTGCGACACCTCGTACAGCCCGCGAGTTTTTTCTTCTTCGGACGCGTAATACACCGAGATATACAGCGTGCAGACTACGCCAAAGACGACGGCGATGATGCTGCCGATCAGCACGGCGAAGAAGTCGTCTACGCGCGAGCGGCCGCGGCGCAGCCGATAAATGCCTTGCAGCTGATAGGCCAGCGGTGTCACGACGGCCACCAGCGGCGCCAGGTGCAGATACTGATCGATCGGCGGGTAGCCATGTGTGACCGGGATCAATCCGCTTTCGAAGCGGATGCCGTAGGCCAGGATGAACGCCCATACGGCGAGGAGCGCATCGCTGATGACGTAGAAGGCCACCAGCAGCCGATTGAAGCGCTTTACCACGTCGTCCCTGCAGGACGCTGGAGGGTCTGGTCGATGACTGCGGTCATCGCCTCTTCATGACGCTGACGTGAGAAGCGCAGGGCGTTGGTCCGCAGCCGATCTGCATCAAACCGTTGCGCCGACAGGCGGTTGAGGGCACCGGTGAGCGAGTCGACGCTCAATTCGTCGAAGAAGACGCCGGTCTCATCAGCTATGACCGTTTCCAGTGCGCCGCCGCGCTTAAAGGCGACGACCGGGCAGCCGCAGGCCTGCGCCTCGACGGGCACGATCCCGAAATCCTCTTCGCCTGGCAGTAGTACCGCTGCCGCACGGCGGTACTGGTGGCGGATCTCCTCGTCGGTCGCCCATCCGATGAATTCGACATCGCTTGCGCCCGGCCCGCTCGAAGCGTTCGCTTGCTGCTCGAGCCGTGCGCGGTCGGGGCCATTCCCGATGATGCGGAGCCGTGCTCCGACGCGGCGGCATGCCTCGATGGCGAGATCGATGCGCTTGTAGGGGACGAGCGCGGACACGATCAGAAAATCCTGACCAGGGGGAGTCGTGTCCGGATAGTAGAAGTCCGTATCGACAGGTGGATACACAATGGCCGCATCGCGATTGTAGTATCGGCGGATCCGCGTCGCAATGTTGCAGGAGTTGGCGACAAAGCGTCCCACGCGCGAGGCGGTGGCCGCATCCCACCGCGCCAGGTGCCGCAGGATCGGCCCGTAGAGCCACCGGCTCGCCACGGCGCCGACGCGCTCCGGTCCGAAATACGCATCGAACTGGTCCCAGGCGTAGCGCATTGGCGCGTTGCAGTAGCAGATATGACGAGCACGCCCTGGCACCACCACCGATTTCGCCGCGCACGTGCTGATGCTCAACACGAGGTCGTAGGGATCGAGGTCGAACTGCTCGATGGCGGTCGGATACAGCGGCAGGAACTTTCGATATTGCGTCTTCGCGAACGGCAGCTTCTGCAGGCTGGACGTGACGATGCGATGCCGCTCGATCGCTGGCGACACGGACCCGCGTACGTGGAACAGTGTATAGATGTCCGCGTCCGGATAACGATCGCACAGCAGCTCGAGCACCTTCTCGCCGCCACGCATACCGGTGAGCCAGTCATGGACGAGCGCGACCTTCATCCTCAATGCCGCCCGCCGACGAGCTGGTAGATCTCGTGCGTTCGCGCCACGGAGCGCTCCCACGAGAAGTCGCGCGCGCGAATCAGCCCCTTGCGCCGCAGCTCGTTCGCGAGGGCGGAATCGCTCAGCACGCGTCGCATTCCCTCGACGATCGAGCTGACATCGTACGGATCGACGAGCACCGCGGCATCGCCGGCGACCTCGGGCAGCGACGAAACGTTCGATGTCACTACCGGCGTACCACTCGCCATCGCCTCGAGCGGCGGCAGTCCGAACCCTTCGTAGAGTGATGGGAACACGAAGAGGGATGCGAGCCGATACAGCGCCGCCAGCGTTTCGTCCGGCAGGAAGCCGAGGAAGCGGACGTGCTTATGCAGCTTGTAACTGTGAACGGCACGCCTGAGCGCCGGCAGCTTCGAAATCTCGTCGCCGATGATGAGCAGCTTCAGTTCTTCAAACTCGCCCTTCCGCAGCTGGGCAAACGCCTCGATCAGCCGCACAAGGTTCTTGTGCGGTTTGATCGTTCCGGCGTAGAGAACGAAACGCTGATCGAGCTGAAACCGCTCACGTACGCGCGCGATGTCTTCGGGCGGCGGCTCTTCCCAGATGCGCTCGTCGATCGCGTTGTAGACGACGGAAATCTTGTCGGGCGGCACGTTGAAGAAGTGAAGGATGTCCCGCTTGGATGCTTCCGACACGGTCAGGATGCGATCCGACCGCCTCGCCGCGCTCCACATCGCCCCGCGTGCGTACGCGTATGCGGCACGATTCGGCAGGTACTGCGGAAACATCAGGTGGATGCAATCGTGAATCGTCACCACCGACCGGCTGCGGACCGCTACAGGCAGCACGTAATGCGGAGCGTGATACACGTCCGGTTTTTCCCGCATCAGCACCCAGGGCACGTGAATCTGTTCGGCGATCGAATAATTGTCGGCAGGCTCGAGGACCGCGCGGAAGTTCTCGCCGAGCGTTGCCGCCACGCCCATATCGGATTCCTGGCACAGCAGCACGTATTCGTTCTCGCGGTCGATGCGCGCCAGATGTCTCAGGAGATTGCGGATGTAGGTACCGATCCCGAAATCGTGCAGCTTTCGGGCATCGATGGCGACTCTCACTGAAAGAATTTTAGTTCCAGCCCGACCAGTCCATGTGGTGCTTCTGCCGAATATCGCGCAGGGTGCCCGGATAGACGCCCTGACGACGGGCGACTTCGGCAGCCTTGTCCATCTCCGTCCTGATTTCGTTGGCGTCCGCTTTCATCCGGTCCATCCAGCCGAAACAGTCATACTGGTTGCTGACCGCCACCTTCACACCATTGGGGACGTAGAGCGCGAACCACACGCGATCGCCGCCCGTCGACGCGCTCGCCGAGACGCACAGCTTCGCGCTGCGTTGCCAGTTCGTGTCGATGTTGTTGCCGCTTCGTTCGGCCCAGACAACGACCTCTTCATAGTCTTCTGCGCCTTGCGCGCGCGCCTGCTCGCTGTCGGACGGCCCGCCCGTAATCTGTCGCAACCCGTTCAGCGGCGTCGTGGTCGATACCGGCGGCTTGCCGTTGACAAGCGCGATGGCATGGTCGATGGCGATCGCAAAGCCGAGGCCTTCGCCGCGGTTATTGCGCATCGAGTTGATGCCGATGACGGTGCCGGTGCGGTCGATCAGCGGCCCGCCACTGTTTCCGGGATTAATCGCCGCGTCGGTCTGGATCAACGTGACGTTGCTCGTCGTCTGCCGGACCGCGCTGACGATGCCACGCGTGACGGTGTTCGAGAGCGCGCCCAGCGCATAGCCGATGGCGATCACTTCCTCACCTGGGCGCGCGCTGGCGGCGGTGCCAAGGCGCAGCGTCGGTTGCTGCGGGTTCGCGTTGTAGACCTCGAGCAGCGCCAGGTCGACCGCCTCAGACGTGCTTGCAACGCGCGCCGTATATTTCGCGCCCCCAGCTTGCAGCGTCACCGAGTTCTGTCCTTCGACGACGTGGTAGTTGGTGACGACGAGATTCGGCCTGATGAAGAAACCGCTGCCGCGTCCCGTGCCCGTTTCGATGGATGCAACGGCAGGCAGCGCACCGCTGACCACGTCTTCGATCGTCGCCGAAGACGACGCCGCGTCGGTTGCGGGTGTCGCCGCTGGTCGTGTCAATGTGATGGTTCCAGTGACGGGAGGAACGAAGGTGTTTTCCCCAACAGGGGCTGATTGTGTGCGCTCGGGTTGCGTGCTGACCGCGTTGGTTTGCGGCGACGCCGCAGGTTGTTCCTTCTGCGACTGAACGATGTAGACCGCGATGCCGAGGCCGATCGCGGCGCCCAGAATGATCAGCAGGGAAGCAGCAGCTCCGCTTCGCGCCGCTGTCGGCGGACCTTGTTCGACGCCAAAGTCCGACAGCTCGGTCATCTTGAAACCGCAGCGGCACTCCGCGAACCGCGTCGGCACGCGGCGTCCGCAGGACGGGCAGTTCCAGGAGTACTGATCGCCGGAAGGGGTCATCGCTTCAATGGTTTATCGGGCAGACTCCCTTTCGCCTTCAGATACCAGCGGAGCCATCTGGCCCAGCGTGGGTGATGTTTTTCGTAGAACGCGATTTGACTTTGACGGTAGGCGCGCTCGGTCGCGGTGGGCGTCGTTGCACGTGATTGCCCGCGCAGGTGGATCACCTGCGCCGTCGGCGTGAAGAGCACCTTCCATCCGCGGCGGCGGACCTCGGCGCAGAAGTCCACGTCTTCGGCATACATGAAGTAGCGCTCGTCCATCAGTCCGACAGCGTCGGCCGCCTGGCGGCGAACGAGCATGCATGCGCCAGAGACCCAGTCCACTTCACGTGCGCGGCGCGTCAGCGATTCAGCCCACGGCGTGACAAGTTGCTGACGCAGTTCGGCCAACGGCGAAATCATGTGTCCCCAGGACAATTCCGCGCGGCCGTTCGCATCGACGAGCTTCGGACCCGCAATCCCGACATCCGCACGCCGATCGATGTCAGCAACGAGAGCGTCGATGGCTCCGGCAGGAACGACTGTGTCCGGATTGAGCAGCAGAATGAGCGGCGAAAACGATTGGCGGATCCCCAGATTGTTCGCGGCCGCAAACCCGAGGTTGCTGCCGGCCTCGATGACGCGCACGCCGCTCCATCGTTGCCGCGTCGTGGCAACCGTAGCGTCTGTGGACGCGTTGTCCACGATAAGAATTTCGTGGTCGATTGTCGGCGGATGCTCGATCAGCGACTCGAGACAGCCGGCGATATGCGTGGCGGAGTTGAACGTCACGACGACGATGGAGAGGCGCGGCATGCCGAGGCTACCCATGAACCGATTCGACCAGCGCAGCGAGCACGGCGCGCGCGCAATCGGTCCACGAATATCGCTGCAGCACGCGGGACGCCGCGTTCAGAATCCGGTCACGTTCGTGCGAGTCAAACAAAACGCTGCGCATGGCGTCTGCAATGAGAACCGGATCCGGTCGCTTCACGTACACCGCCGCTGTGTCGCACACTTCGCGTGCGACGGGCGTGTCGAGCAGCACGACCGGAACACCGGAGGCGAGCGCTTCGAGCGGCGTCAATCCGAAGCCTTCGTATTCGGACAGGAACACGAACCCCGCGCTCTCCGCGTATAACGTACGCAGCTCCTTGTCGGGCACATAGGACCGGATGTGAACGCGGTCGGCCAAACCGGTCGCGTTCGCCACCGCCGCGAGATCAACACCGGGCGCGGTGCGGTTATCTCCCACGATTTGCAGTTGTATATCGGGGTGTTCTCGGGCGATGCGCGCAAACCCGTCGATCAATTCCGGCACGTGGCGCCGGTTGAACACGGAGCCGACGAACAGGAGCGTGGAGCTTCGA
>Ga0182009_10000013_pt1 | contig 26492 bp, 22 predicted proteins | sample Sormic07211187_1_FD_161052 | JGI IMG/M metagenome (GOLD analysis project Ga0182009, IMG submission 161052) | Bulk soil microbial communities from the field in Mead, Nebraska, USA - 072115-187_1 MetaG | ecosystem: Environmental > Terrestrial > Soil > Agricultural land > Bulk soil | place: USA... | reverse complement strand
GACGCCGACGCCAAGGACACCTCGCGGATCATTCCGGGTCACGGGGGCGTCCTCGACCGCTTCGACAGCGTCCTCTTCGCGGCTCCGGTCACGGCCTACTACCTCCTCTTCCGGGTGCTGGACCGATGATCCGGATCGCCCTCCTCGGCGCTACCGGCTCGATCGGCGCGGCCGCGCAGGCGCTCGCGCGCGCCCACCCCGACCGGATGCGCCTCGTGTCCCTGTCGGCGCGCGCGAACGTCGAATCGGTGCTCCGCGCCGCCGAGGAGTTCGGCGTGAGCCGGGTGGCCCTGTCCGATCCCGAGGCCGCGCGCGTGCTCCGAACGCGCTTCCGCGGCGAGGTGCTGGGCGGCGACCTGGCGGCGACGCGCCTGGCCGAGGACCCCGACGCCGACGTCGTCGTCAACGCGCTCGTCGGGAGCGCGGGTCTCTCGCCCACGATCGCGGCACTCCACGCCGGGAAGCGCGTCGCGCTGGCGAACAAGGAGTCGGTCGTGCTCGCCGGGGAGCTCTTGGCACGGGTCGCCGCGCAGGGGGGTGGCACGATCGTGCCGGTGGACTCGGAGCACGGCGGCATCCACCAGGCGTTGGAAGGGTGCGCGCTGGACACGATCCGCCGCGTCACCCTGACCGCCTCGGGCGGCCCCTTCCTGCGCCGCGATCCCGCCACGCTGGCCGGCGTGACGCCGGAAGAGGTGCTCCGCCATCCGACCTGGTCGATGGGGGAGCGGATCACCGTGGACTCGGCCACCCTCATGAACAAGGGGTTCGAGCTCATCGAGGCGCGCTGGCTCTTCGGCCTCGACCCCGCGCAGATCGACGTCGTCATCCATCCGCAGTCGATCGTGCACGCGCTGGTGGAGTTCGTGGACGGCTCGGTCGTGGCGCAGCTCTCCTGTCCCGACATGCGCCTTCCGCTCCTGTACGCCCTCTCCTATCCGGAGCGGTGGGCGTCGGAGCTGCCGCGCCTGGACCTGGCGCGCGCGGGATCGCTCACGTTCGAGGCGCCCGATCCCGCGCGCTCGCCGGGACTGGCCCTCGCCCGGCGCGCGCTCGCCTCCGGAGGCACGGCGCCCGCGGTGCTGAACGCCGCCGACGAGGAGGCGGTGCGGCTCTTCCTCGCGCGGAAGATCCGCTTCGTCGACCTCATGCCGCTGGTGGACGAGGTGCTCTCGGCGCACGCGCCGGGAGAGCCGCTGACCCTGGAATCGATCCGGGCCGCGGACGCGTGGGCGCGCGCCCGCCTGCTGGACCTGGCCGAGGCGCGGAGCGCGCCGTGACCGTCGCGCGCGAGCGTCTCCTCGACCTGGCGCGGGCGATCCGCGGACGCCGGATCGCGGTGATCGGCGACCTGGTGCTCGACCGCTACTGGGTGGGCCGCTCCTCGCGCATCTCGCGCGAGGCCCCCGTGCTGATCCTGGACTTCGAGGAGGAGCGGGCCGTGCCCGGCGGCGCGTCGAACGCCGCGGCGAACGTGCGCGCGCTGGGAGGGGCGGCCCGGCTCGTCGGACGGATCGGGGCCGATCCCGCGGGGCGCGATCTCCGGCGGGCGCTCCGCTCCATCGGGGTGGACGGCCGCTGGCTGGCGCGGGACGGTGCGGGCGGCACGATCGTGAAGACGCGCGTGCTCGCCGGATCGAGCCATGCCTCGCGCCAGCAGATCGTGCGGATGGATCGCGGGCACGCGGCACCGCTTTCGCCCGCGGCGATCCGACCCCTCGTCCGCGCGGCCGAGCGCGCCGTGCGCGGCTCCGATGCCGTCCTCCTCTCCGACTACGGCTACGGGCTCCTGGGTCCCGCGGTCCGGCGGGCCGCCCTCGCGGCCGCGCGGCGCGCGGGGATTCCGGCGGTGGTGGATTCGCGCTACGCGCTCCGCTCCTTCCGCGGCGCCACGCTGCTGACCCCGAACGAGCACGAGGTGGCGGAGGCGTTCCACCTCGACTCCCTCGACCCCTTGTCGCTGCGCCGCGCGGGCGAGGCGCTCCGCAAGGCGGCCGCCGCCGAGGCGGTCTGGATCACGCGGGGGAGCGGCGGCATGCTGCTCATCGAACGGCGGCGCTCTCCGCTGGCGGTGCCGATCGTCGGCGGGGCCGACGTCGCGGACGTGACCGGCGCCGGGGACGCGGTCTCGGCCGCGGCCGCGCTCGCGCTGGCGGCGGGAGCGTCGCAGGCCGAGGCGGCGCTGCTCTCGACCTATGCGGCCTCGGTCGTCGTGATGAAGCGGGGCACGGCCACCGTGGACGCCTCGGAGCTCCGCGCGGCCATCGAGGCGCACGAGGTTCCGCGGCTCCGGTGATCGGGTCGCGGCGGGGGCCGGCGTGAGATCGGCGGCGGAGAAGATCGCGTCGCTGGAGGCGCTCGCGGCCCGGCTGGACCGCGCGCCCGGGGAGCGCGAGGGTCTCGTGCTCGCGAACGGCATCTTCGACCTCCTCCACGTCGGCCACGTCCGCTACCTCGCCGCCGCGCGCCAGGCCGGACGGGCGCTGCTCGTGGCCGTGAACTCGGACGCGAGCGCGAGGCGGCTCAAGGGCGCCGGGCGGCCGCTGCTTCCGCTGGCCGAGCGGCTCGAGCTGCTCGCCGCGCTCGAGTGCGTCGATCACGTGACCTCGTTCGAGGGGGACACCGTGGAAGAGGTGCTGCGCCGGATCCGCCCCGGCCTGCACGCGAAGGGGACCGACTACACGGTCGAGACCGTCCCCGAGCGGAGCATCGCGAGGGAGCTGGGCGTGCGGACGATCATCGTCGGCGACGCGAAGGAGCACGCCTCCAGCGATCTGATCGGCCGGATCCGGCGGGGTGGATCGGATGGCTGACGCGCGCCCCCTGGACGCTCCTCCTGCCGCTCCGCCTCTCCCGGCGCCGGCCCGCGTCCTGGTCTCGCGGCTCCGCCGGATCGGAGACGTCATCCTGGCGCTCCCGCTGGTGGATGCGCTGCGCGAGCGTTTCCCGGGCGCGCGGATCGACTTCCTGGCCGAGGAAGATCCGGCGCAGGCGGCGGTCGGCCATCCGGCGATCGATCGCGTTCTCTCCTTCCGTCCGTCCCCGTCTCCGCTGCCGGCCCCGGCCGCCGTGCTGCGGGAGCTGCGCGGCGCGCGCTACGACTGGACGATCGACCTGTACGGCAATTCGCGCTCGGCGATGCTCCTCGCGCTGACGGGGGCGCAGGTACGGGTCGGTCCGGCGCGCCGCGGACGCCGCCATCTCTACACTCACGTCGTTCCTCCGGTGCGGGAGCCGCTCTCGGCGATCGAGCACCACCTGGGCGCGCTGCGCGCCCTCGGCATCGAGACCTCGGGAGGCGCGCCGCGCATCCATTTGACCGCCGACGAGGCGGCCCGCGGGCGCGAGCGGCTGGACGGCCTCCTGCCCCCGGGAGGGGCGCGCGTCGGCCTGCACGTGGGAAACCGCTGGCCCGCGAAGCGGTGGCATCCCGAGCGCTTCGCGGCGCTCGCGCGCGCCCTCCCCGGCCTCGGAGCGCGCGCCCTGGTCCTGGGCGGTCCCGGGGAAGAGGGGACCGTGGCCGAAGTGGCGGAGCGGTCGGGCGCGCCGTCCCTTCCGCGGCTTCCGCTTCGCGAGTACTGGGGCGTGCTCGCCGCCCTCGACGTTCTGGTCACGAACGACGGGAGCCCGCTCCACGCCGGCCCGGCGCTCGCCGTGCCGACCGTCGGGATCCTGGGGCCGACCGTGCCGGAGATCTGGTTTCCGTACGGAGCGGACGAGGGGCACCAGCTCCTCCACCGGGAGATCTGGTGCCGCCCCTGCCACCGTCACGAGTGCGCGCGCCTCGACTGCCTCCACTGGATCGGGGTCGGCGACGCGCTGGCGGCGGTGGCGCGCGCGCTCGAGCGTAAGGAGGCGCGGCTTGCTCCCGCCTGAGGGGGTCCGCTCCGTCCTGGTGATCCGCCACCGCGCCGGCGGCGACCTGCTCCTCACGACGCCGGCGCTTCGCGCGCTGCGCGCGGGGCTCCCCGGCGCCCGCGTCACGGTGATCGCCGCGCGCGGCATGGGTGCCCTGCTCCAGGGAAACCCCGACGTGGACCAGGTGATCGAGTTCGACCGCCGCTCGCTCCGCTCGCAGGCCTCCCTCTACGCGAAGCTCGCGCGGGGCGGCTACGATCTGGTGCTCGACCTGGTATCCAATCCGCGCACGGCATTCCTGACGCGCCTCACGCGCGCCCGCGTGAGGGCCGGCTACGACATCCCCGGACGGCGCGGCGCCTACACCGTGCGCGTCCCGCGGGAGCCGCTCGCGCCGAGCGGCCGCCCCGTTCTGCGCTATGCGCCGGAGGCGGCGCTCGACGTGGTCCGCGCGCTCGGCCTGCCGGCCCAGGGGCTGGCGCTCCGCTTCGAGGTTGCTCCCGAGGCGCGGGCCTCGGTGGATGCGTGGCTTCGGCGCGCGAACGCGTCGCCGCCCCTCATCGCCTGCTCTCCGGCCGGCTCCTGGCCCGCGAAGACCTGGGCGCCCGAGCGGTTCGCGGCGGCGATGGACGCGCTCGCCGGAGAGGGCACGACGCTCTGGCTCTGGGGGCCAGAGGAGCGGGAGCGGGTCGAGGCGGCGCGCTCGCTCATGAAGACCCCCTCGCTGCTTGCGCCCGCGACCGGCTGGCAGGAGCTCGGGGCCCTCCTCTCGCGCTGCGCCCTCCTGATCGGGAACGACTCCGGTCCCAAGCACCTCGCCTCGGCGCTCGGCGTCCCGACGGTGACCGTCTACGGCCCGACGAACCCGGCCACGTGGCACCCGCCCGAGGGACCGCACGTGGCGGTCGAGGCCGCGGGGCTCGAGTGCCTGCACTGCAACGCCAACCGCTGCCCGCTTCCCGGCGACCGCCACATGCGCTGCATGCGCGACGTGGCCGCGGAGCGGGTGGCCGCGGCCGCGCGGGATCTCCTGCGCGCCGCGACCCGGGGAACGACGTGCGCGAGCCGCTGAGCGTCCTCGTCCCGGTGAAGAACGAGATCGCCAACGTGCGCGATTGCCTGGCGTCGGTGCGCTGGGCCGACGAGGTCGTGGTCGTGGATTCGGGGAGCACGGACGGACGCCGGAGGCGGCGCGCGCCGCGGCCGATCGCGTGCTGGAGCACGAGTACGTGAACTCCGCGGCGCAGAAGAACTGGGCGCTCCCGCAGCTCACGCACCGGTGGGCGCTGATCGTGGACGCCGACGAGCGCGTCACGCCGGCGCTCCGGGCCGAGATCGAGGCGGTTCTCGCCGACGGCGGCCGGCTCGACGGCTACTGGATCCGCCGGGCGAACCATTTCCTGGGGAAGCCGATCCGCTCGGCGGGATGGCAGCGGGACCGGGTGCTCCGCCTCTTCGATCGCACCCAGGGCGCCTACGAGCCGCTCCACGTGCACGCCGAGGTCGCGATCGCGACGGGGCGGGTCGGGAGCCTGCGCGAGCCGCTGATCCACCACACGTACCGCGACCTGGACCAGTACTTCGAGAAATTCCACCGCTACACCCGGTGGTCCGCCGAGGATCTCCGCGCTCGGGGCGTGCGCGCGTCGGCGGCGCGCCTCCTCTTCCGGCCGCCGCTCCGCTTTCTCCGCATGTACCTGCTCGAGGGAGGATTCCGGGAGGGGCGCCACGGCATCGTGCTCTGCGGGCTTGCGGCGTTCTCGGTCTTCATGAAGTACGCGCGGCGCTGGGAGCTGGAGATCGCCTCGCGGGAGGGATCCGCGCGAGACCCCAGGCGGTGAGGGTCGCGTTCCTCGGCGCGTTCGATCCGGGCTACCCGCGGGTCCGCGTGCTCCAGGAGGGACTGGTGGAACACGGCGTGGACGCGCGCCTCTATCCGCTCTCCGCCAGGCCGATGGCGCGCGAGGCGAAGCTGATCGGCGCGTGGCTCTCGGGAGCCGCCCTCGCCGATGCCTTCGTCGTCCCCTCCTTCGGCCACCGCGACGTGCCGCCCATCTCGCTCCTCACGCACGCGGCGGGCGCTCCGCTCCTCTTCGATCCTCTGGTCTCGCGCTGGGACACCCAGGTCCGCGACCTGGGCCGCGTCCGCGCCGGGTCGGTCGCGGCCGCGCGGCTCCGCGCGAGCGACGCGGTCGCGATGCGCCTCGCCGACGTGGTCCTCTGCGACACGTGGGAGCACGGCGAGCTCTTCGCGTCCGAGTTCGGCGTGCCGCGCTCGAAGCTCGCCCGCGTGCCGGTGGGCGCCGACCGCGCCGCGTTCGCGCTCGGAGAAGCGCGCGCGGCGACGCGAGCGCGGGACGGCGCGCCGCTTCACGTGGTGTACGTCGGCGGCTTTCTCCCGCTGCACGGGGCCGAGACGGTGATCGGCGCCGCGGCACTCCTCGAGGCGCGGCGTGGGGCCGGCTTCGCGCGCTTCACCCTCGTCGGGGACGGGATGACGGCGCACCGGGCCGACCGGGACGCGGCGGCCCTGGGACTTCGCAGCCTCCGCCGGGTCCCGCGCGTGCCCTACCCGGAGGCGCTCGCGATCCTGGCGGACGCCGACGTCGCTCTCGGCATCTTCGGCACGACGGAGAAAGCGGCGCGCGTGATCCCGCACAAGGTCTACCAGGCGCTCGCCGCGGGCGTGCCGGTGGTGACGCGGCGCTCGCCGGCCGTCGTCGAGCTCTTCCCGGGATCGTCCCCGATGGCGCTGGTGCCTCCCGGCGACGCCGAAGCGCTCTCGGCAGCGATCGAGACCCTGGCGGAAGACCCGGCTCGCCGGGAGGCGATGGGAGCCGCGGGCCGCGAGGCGGCGCTCCGCTTCGCGACTCCCGAGCGCGTCGGCGCGGCCCTCCTCGAGGCGATCCGTCGGCCGCGCGGCGGGCTGCGGTGAACGCGGCCGGGCCCGGTGCCGCGGCCCCTCCCGGAGCGGGGGAGCCGCTGCGCGTGCTCCACGTGGATTCCGAGCGCACGTGGCGCGGCGGGGAGCGGCAGGTGCTGCTCCTCATGCGCCGCCAGCGCGACGCCGGGGACCAGCCCAACCTGGCCGCGCCGGGGTCGGGCGCCCTCGCTGCCCGCGCGCGCGCGGAGGGATTCCCGGTGCATAGCGTCCCGATGCGCGGGGCGTGGGATCTCGATTCGATCCTCCGCCTCGCGTCGGTGACGCGCGCGATGCGCCCGCACGTGGTCCACTGGCACGCGGCGCGCGCGCACGCCCTGGGCGCGATGGCCGCGCTCGCCGCACCCGGACCGGTCCGCGTCCTCTCCCGCCGCGTGGATTTTCCGGTGCGCGGGTCCTGGGGAAGCCGCCTCCTCTACGGCCTCCCGATCGAAGCGATCGCCGCCATCTCGGAAGGAGTCCGGCGGGCGCTCGAGGCGAGCGGCGTCTCCGGCCGGCTCATCCGCGTGATCCCGAGCGGGATCGATCTCGCGCCCTTCGAGGCGCCCTTCGATCGCGCCGCGGCGCGCGCCTCGCTCGGCATCGCTCCGGACGAGGTGGTGGCGCTTCAGGTCGCGGCCCTGGCGCCGCACAAGTCCCAGACCACGCTCCTTCGCGCCGCGGCGGCGGCCGTGGCCGGGGCTCCGCGGCTCCGCGTCTGGATCGCGGGGGAGGGGGGCCTTCGCGAGGCGCTCCTCGCCGAGCACCGATCGCTGGGTCTCGGCGAGCGCGTGCGTTTCCTGGGCTTCCGCGAGGACGTCGTGCCGCTCCTGCGCGCGGCCGACCTCTTCGTCCTCTCCTCCTACCTCGAGGGGCTCGGCACCTCCGTGCTCGACGCCATGGCCGCCGGTCTGCCGGTGGTCGCGACCGCCGTGGGGGGCGTCCCCGAGATCGTGGAGGACCGGGGCACCGGACTGCTCGTCCCGCCGAGGGACCCGGGGGCGCTCGCCGCCGCCATGGCGGGGCTCGCCGGGGACCCCGCGCTGCGCGCCGCGATGGGCGGACGGGGAAGGGAGCGGGCCCGCGCCTTCTCCGCCGACCGGACGGCCGCCTCCACGAGGGCGCTTTACGAGGAACTCCTGGGCCGATTCCCTGGTTCGAGGGGGCGTGCGGCCGGTGGCGGGGAGGTGGTCGGGCCGCCTTGATTCAGAATTCCCAACCTGTTACCGTGTTGCCGAGCCTGTTCCCATTCGCATCCTACCGAGGACCATGATGGCCGCCTTCCTGCCGACCCTGCTGTACGGAGCCCTTGTCCTGGGCGTACTCGTCTTCGTCCACGAGCTGGGCCACTTCCTGGTGGCCAAGTGGCTCGGGGTCCGCGTCCTCTCCTTCTCCATCGGCATGGGGCCGCGCCTCTTCGGCTTCCGGGCCGGAGAGACCGACTACCGGATTTCGCTCCTGCCGCTTGGGGGCTTCGTCCGGATGGCGGGGGACAATCCCGAGGAGGAGCGGGAGGGAGACGCGGGCGAATTCCTGGAAAAGCCGTGGTGGGGGCGCGCGCTGATCACGGTCGCGGGTCCGCTCGCGAACCTGGTCTTCGCCATGCTCCTCTTCTTCGGCCTCTACACCATCGGCTATACCGAGTCGGACTATCCGGCCCGCGTCGGACGCGTGGAGGCGAACTCCACGGCGGCCAGGGTCGGGCTGCAGAGCGGCGACGCCTTCCTGACCTGGGGCGGGGTCCCGGCCCGCACGATGGGGCAGCTCCGGGACGCCATCGAGAACGCGATGTCCTCGAAGAAGGCTCCCGGTCCGATGGCGTTCCAGGTGCAGCGGGGCGGCCGGGTGGTCGCGCTGAGCGTGCCGCGCGAGCAGGTCTCCGACATTCCGAGCGGCGTCCAGTGGGACATGAAGACCGTGATCGGGCAGGTGCTCATCGGGAATCCGGCCTACGCGGCCGGGATCCGCGAGGGGGACCGGATCCTCGCCGTGGACGGAAAGCCGGTGGCGAACTGGAACGACCTTCAGGAGAAGGTGACCAAGCGCCCCGACCAGGACATCGCGCTCACGATCGGGCGCGAGAAGCAGGTGTTCCGGGCCACCGTGCACACGACGCCGGAGGGGAAGATCGGCATCGGCCCGGTGGAGCAGATATCGGTCCGCCGCACCGTTCCTCCCGTCACCGCGGCCAAGTACGCCGTGCTGAAGACGGTGGAGACGGTCGGTCTCATCTACTCCGGGCTCTGGAGCTTCGTCTCGAACCCGGTCAAGCTGCACAACAGCATCGCGGGGCCGATCGCCATCGCACAGGTCGCGAACCAGCAGGCGAGCGGGGGCTTCGACCAGCTCGTCCTCTTCGCCGCCTTCATCAGCCTCGCCCTCATGGCGATGAACCTGCTGCCGATTCCGATCCTGGACGGCGGGCATGTCTTCTTCGCCCTGATCGAGGGCGTGCGGAAGCGCCCCCTCTCGTTGAAGACCCAGCTCTTCTTCCAGCGCATCGGCTTGATCGTGCTCGTCGGGCTCGTGGTCTTCTCCTTCTACAATGACCTGAACCGCGTCTCCCAACGGCGGCGCGCGGAGGCCGACATCTCCAAGCGGCTCACGGTCCCGGCGGCGGGAGACAGCGTGGGCCGCGCGACGCCCTGACCGCGCTCCCTTGAAGCGCGACGAGGGCTCGGGAAGGGCTTCGGCCCTCCTCATCGCCGCGCTCGCGGCCGCCCTCGCCGCCGCGCTTGCGGTCCTCGCCCCCGCGCCGGCTCTCGCCCAGAACGGCGACATCGAAGTCGAGCGCACCGTCCGCAAGGTCGAGATGCACGGCAACGCCTCGGTCGGCGACGGGACGCTGAAGAAGCTCCTGCGCACCCGGGGACGCGGCGGCTTTCCTTTCTTCCGCACGCGGCCGCTCCGTCCCGACTACATCCGCTTCGACCGCCTCACGCTTCAGGACTACTACCGGCGCCACGGCTTCATCGAGGCCCGCGTGGACAGCGTGCCGCTCCGCTTCGACGCCAAGGGGAACGAGGCCGAGGTCCACTTCTACGTCACCGAGGGGCCGCGCGCCCGTGTCCGCGAGGTTCGCTTCGAGGGCACCGGACCGCTGGCCGAGGACAAGCTCCGGAACGTGCTGGAGCTGAAGCCGGGCGATCCGCTCGACATCCCGAAGCAGGACCTGAGCCGGGAGGCAGTGCACAACGAGTACGCCGAGCGCGGCTACGTGGCCGCGACCGTGCGGGACTCGCTGGAAGTGGACACGAGCGGCGCTTCGATCGTCTACCGGATCGCGCCCGGCCCGGTCACGCGGCTCGATTCGGTGATCGTCGAGGGGACGTCCGTGACCAAGCCGACCTTCGTGCGGCGCGAGTTCACGATCGGCCGGGGCGACCTGCTCAAGCGATCGAAGCTGCTTCGAAGCCAGCAGCGTATCTACGACACCGGGTTCTACTCCGACGTGCGGTTCGACCGGAGCGAGGTGGACAGCCTGGGACAGACCGCGGACGTGATCGTGGACGTGCGCGAGCGGAAGATGGGCTGGGTCGAGATGGGCGTCGGGTACGGCACGGTGGACCAGCTGCGCCTCACGACGCAGCTCGGGCAGAGGAACCTCTGGCGCGACGGCGTGCGCCTGGTCGCCAACGGGCTCCTCGGCGTGCGCCTGCAGGGAAGCACCGAGGGGGACGTCCATTTCCCCTACTTCCGGGTGCACCCCAAGGCGGTTCGCCTTGGGGACAGCCGGATCGACGCGTCGCTCACGCGTCCGTGGAACTTCGGCCTTCGCGTCGCGGCCACGGTTGGGGGATACGCCGAGCACCTGCTGCCCACGATCGGATCGCAGGCGCTTCGCCCCTACCGCGCCTATGGGGGAACCGGCGCCCTTTCGTACGATTTCACGCTGCACACGCACAGCCGATTCTCCTTCGAGCATCGAAACGTTGTATCGGACACGGTCAATTTCCAGTCCACGGGAGGCTCGAACATCCAGAGCTATCAAACCAACCGGCTCGTCGCCTCTCTGGAGCGGGATACGCGCGACAATCCCTTCGATCCGCGCACGGGAACCGACCTGCTGGGGTCGACCTCCTTCGTCGGGGGCGCCCTGAGCGGGAGCGCGCAGTTCCTGAAGCACACAGGGATCGGCATGGCCTTCGTCCCGGTGAACCTCAAGACGACCGCCGCGTTCCGGATCCGCTTCGGCCTGATCAACCCCCAGGCCGCGGGTCGCGTCACGGCCGGGACCAGCCCGATCGACCTGATCCCGATCGAGGAGCGGCTCTTCCTCGGAGGCGCCAACAGCCTGCGCGGATACGGCGAGAATGAGCTGGGATCGAGGGCGCAGGTCGACGCGGCCGGGAACTACATCACCGTGGACGTCCCCGGGCGGAACCCGCCGGCGCAACGGCTCCCCACGATCCGCGTCGGAGGAAGAGTCCTCCTGCTCCTCAACGCCGAGATCCGCCACAGGCTCTTCGGGCCGCTCGGGGCCGAGGCCTTCCTCGACGGGGGTAATGTCTGGGAGCGCCCGACCGATATTCATGCCAGGAATCTCCTGAGCTTCGGCGACCGGGCGGGGTATAACGATATGAGGTACACGGCCGGCCTGGGGATCCGTTTCGCGACGCCCCTGGGACCCCTCCGGCTGGATTACGGGTGGAAGCTCCGCATGGCTCGACCCGACCAGCGGGATCCGGCCACGTCCCGGGGCACATTCCACTTCAGCGTAGGCCAGGCCTTCTGATGACCACGGAACCCACCGACATTCCCGCGCCTCCGGCTCCCGCACCTCGCGGCTGGGGGTTTCAGGCGGTCCGCTTCTTCGTCGTGGGGATCGTGCTCGCCTTCCTCGTGGTCTCGGCGGCGGTCGGGGTGCTGACGTCGCTCCTCTCCGGGGGCGATCCGGCTCTTTCGCGCCAGCTGGTCGCGATCCTGAACCACCAGGTGGGCACCGACTCTACGCGGATCGAGGCGGGCCGGGTCTCGGGCACCCTCTTCCGCGGGGCCATCCTCGAACGGCCCCGGCTGATGGTGAAGACCGCCGACGGGGAGGTCACGTGGGCGTCCGCCAAGAGCGTCCACGTGGACTACGACCTGCTCGGCATCCTCTTCCGCAAGGACCGGAGCCTCACCGCCGTCATCGACTCCCTGACCGTCCGGCTCGTGCACGACCGCGCGGGTCGCGTCGTGTTCCCGAAGTTCGCGTCGCACCCGGCGCGGCGCGGAACCGGCGGGACGACCCGGGTCGCGATTGCCGCCAAGAACGGCGTCGTCTCGCTCGACTGGAGGAATCTCCGCTTCACCCAGGTGCAGGGCCGCGGCGTGCTGACGGCCGGCCCCGGCCAGTCCACGCTGGTCCTGGACGAGCTCTCGGGGCTGCCTGATCCCGCGGCGCGCTCGCGGGGCCGCGTGCGCGCGAGCGGCGGGATGACCGTGATCGGATCCTCGCTCCGGGTGGATCCCTTGGTCGTCGCCTACGGCGACTCGCGGGTGCGGGGCAGCGTCGATTGGGACCTCCGCGCGGGGCGCGCCGCCGACGGCCTCCTCCGCCTCGATCCGCTCCGCCTGGGGGACGTCTCGGGGCTGGTGGGCGCCGGCAAGACCGACGGGCGGCTCTCGGGCGAGATCTCCTTCGAGGGAACGCCGACCGACGGCAAGGCCACGGCCTGCCTCGCGGGAACGGTGAATCGAGAGACGCTCGACACCCTGGCCGTGACGGCCGCGCTGGCGCCCAAGCGCATCACCTTCTCGGGACTCCGCGTCCGCGTGCGCGGCGCCGAGGCCACCGGCGGCGGCGTCCTCGCGCTGGGACCGGGAGGCCCGCTCCAGGCCTCGATCACGTTCCACGGCATCGACCCGGCCGCGGTGCCCTGGTGGAAAGCGCCCGACGACATGCCGTCCGGCGCGCTCGCGGGCACGTCGCGCCTTCTGATTCGCTTCAACCGCCCGCGCGCGACGGTCGCGGCGACCGTGGCGCTGGAGCAGAGCCGCTTCGGGCGGCTCGACATGCGGCAGGGACTTCTCCACGTGGCGACGGGCGCCGACGGCTCGACGGTCCTGGACAGCAGCTGGGTGGACGTGCCCGGCGGACGCCTTCTCGGGCGCGCGCGCCTTGCGCCGGACCAGACGATCGACGCGCACGTGGTGGCCTCGATCGAGGATCTCGCCGCGATGAACGGCCTGATGTCGCCGGTGGCCGCGCAGTCGGGACGGGGCCGCCTGACGGCCGATCTGTCGGGCTCGATCCGCCAGCCCGATTTCGAGGCGCGCGCCTCGCTGGGAGACGGGCGCCTCACGAACGGCGCGGGCTACGACTCGCTGCTGGTGAGCGCCGCCGGCCGCCTCGGGACCGACGGCACGGCCCGCGCCTACCTCACGGCGCGCGGCATCCGCGCCGCCGGACGGCCCCTGGGCAACGCGGCGGCGACCGTCTCGTTCGGAAAGAAGATCGTGATCGAGCGCTACGTGCAGTCGGCGGGCGATTCGACCCTGGCGTTCCGGGGCACGGTGACCCCGGGGAAGGAAGAGACCACCGCCGTTCTCGACTCGATGGTGCTGACCGCCGGGACGCTCCGCTTCCGGAATCTCGAGCCGGTGCGTCTCGTGTTCGGCCAGGGGCACGTGAAGACGGCGTCCCTGCCGCTCGACATGCGCCCGGGCCGCGCCGACATCGCGTTCGACTGGGATCTGCGCCGCGCCCGGATCGACGCGGACGGCCGGCTCTCGGGGCTGGACGCGACGCGCATCCCAGGACTCGCGGCATCGCGCGATTCCCTTCGCGGGGAGATCGAGGGATCGTTCCACGTGTCGGGCCCGCTCTCCGACCCCGCGCTCACCGTCGACGCCGCGGTGCTCCGCCCCTCCTGGGGCGGCATCAACGGCGACAGCCTGTCCGTGGCGCTCGCCTACGCGCCGGGCGTGCTGCGGATCGACCGGGCGCGCTGGGCGGCCGCCGACGGTCGCGCCGCGCTCACCGGAACGATCCGGGCGCCGGTCTCCCTGGAGGCATGGCTTCGCGGCATCGCCAGGCGCGACGAGTCCTGGGCGAAGAACGCCGCGCTCGACCTGGATGCCCGGGTGGATTCGCTCGATCTCTCGTTGCTCGCCCCGGCCGACACCTCGCTCCGTTCGCTCGACGGGACGGCGACGTTCACCGCCCACGTCTCGGGGACGGGGCTCATGCCGGTGGCGGCCATCCACGCCACCTCGCCGCGGATCGCCTTCCGCGGCGTCCTCGGGGCGATCACGGGCGCCGACCTCGATTACGCCGAGCGCACGCTCCGGATCACCCGGCTCGACCTCACGCAGAGCGGCAGCGTCTCCTCCATCACGGGGCAGATCCCGGTGGATCTCTCCTTTTTTGCCAAGGACCGCCTGCTACGGGACCGTCCGTTCCAGCTCACCGTCCGGATCACCGACGCCGACTTCAAGCTCGCCTCGGTCATCTATCCGGCCTATGTCGCTTCGAGCACGGGTAAGTTCAGCGTCATGGCGGGGGTCTCGGGCACACCGCGGGCGCCGGCGATCCAGGGATCGGTCAAGCTCAAGGACGGCGTCGTGCGCCTGGCCGGCCGCGAGGAGATCGTGAGCCGGATCCAGCTCGAAGGCGCGTTCGACCAGAACCAGCTCACGATCACGTCGATGACGGGGATGCAGGGAGCCAAGGGGAAGCTCACCGGGAGCGGGACTTGGCAATGGGGCGGTCTCGCCGGCAAGGCGATCCCGATCGAGGCGGGGCCGCCGGGGAAGTATTCGTTCAAGGTGAACGCCTCCAACTTCACGGTGACCGATCGCGAGACCTACGCGATGCAGCTCACGGGGACCTTCACCATCGCCAACGGCACGACCGAGGACGGAAGGCAGATCCCCTTCATCACCGGATCGTCCACGCTCGCCAAGGGGAACCTCACGCTCGACCTGGCCGCCACCGACCAGGAGGAGATCGTGCTGCCGTTCTACTACGACGTGAGCGTGGACGTGCCGCAGGGACTCTTCTACCGCACCGTGGACAGCGAGGTGGAGCTTCAGGGGAATCTCCGGCTGCTCAACAAGGGGGAGGGGAACCTCGCGCTCGGCACGATGACCGTGCGGAAGGGGCGCTACTACCTGTTCACGCGCGAGATCCAGAACCTGAGCGGCGATTTCATCTTCAGCAGCCTCGACCGGACCGATCCGGAGCTGGCGGTGGACGGCGAGACGACGATCCCGGTCTCTAAGGGATCGCCCACGGTCATCAAGGTATCCTTGACCGGAAGGGCGAGCCGCCCCGAGGTCCATCTCTGGGATCCCAATCCCGACAGCCGCTACTCCCAGGCGGATCTCTGGCGGATGCTCACCTACGGGCAGTTCACCCCCTCGCAGGAGGCGAGCGGCGACGGCACGGGCGGAAACGGAGGCGCGGGCGGGCTCGCGCTGCCGATCCAGGCCTACCTCTTCCGCAATGCCGAGCGGTGGCTCTCGCAGAGCGGCTGGATCGACACGTTCGATCTCGGCACCGGCGCGCGCGCCGGCGGCGAGACCGGCTCGGGTCCGCTCGACGTGGGCGTCGTGGGGGCGGGAAAGTATGTGACGCGCGACCTCTACATCAATTATTCTCGCGAATTCTCGGGGGCCGTCGAGCAGCGAAACGACGCGAAGTACCGCGTCACGCGGCATCTCCTGCTCAAGGGAGAGCGCACCGATCGGAACGCCACGCCCGGAGGCCGTCCTCCCGAGGAATACAACCTCGACCTCAAGGTCCGACTGGAGTACTAGCCCGACGTGCAACTGAATCCCGTGCAGCGCCAGGCCGTCGAACACCCCGGCGGCCCGCTCCTGATTTTGGCGGGCGCGGGCAGCGGGAAGACGCGCGTCCTCACGGGGCGCATCGCGCATCTCGTGCAGGAGCGCGGCGTCCTTCCCGAGCAGATCCTCGCCTTCACCTTCACGAACAAGGCGGCGCGCGAGATGCGCTCGCGCGCGGCCGCGCTCCTCGGCGGGGACGATCTCAAGGTCTGGCTGGGCACCTTCCACGGCACCTGCGTGCGCATCCTGCGCCGCCACGCCGAGACGCTCGGCTATCCGCGCTCCTTCGTCATCTACGACACCGACGACCAGCGGAGCCTCCTCCGCGAGCTCCTGCGCGAGGTGGGCGCCGACGACAAGCGCCTCACCCCCGCGGGCGCGGGCTCGCGCATCTCGAGCCTCAAGAACGAGGGGATTCCCGCGGCGGAGTACGCGAAGACGGCGTTCGCTCCCGTGGACCGGAAGCTGGCGGAGGTCTACGAGCGCTACGAGCGGGGACTGCGCGACCGGGCGGCGATGGACTTCGACGACCTGCTCCTCTACACGGTGAAGCTGCTCGACCTGGACGAGGGGGTGCACCGCCACTACGCCACGCGCTTCCAGCACGTCCTGGTGGACGAGTACCAGGACACGAACGCGATCCAGTTCGACCTGATCGAACGGCTCTCGCGCCTCCACAAGAACCTCACCGTCGTCGGCGACGACGATCAGTCGATCTACGGCTGGCGCGGCGCGGACGTGGGGAACATCCTCTCGTTCGAGCAGCGCTTTCCGGACGCGGCCGTGCTCCGGCTGACGCAGAACTACCGCTCCACCCAGACCATCCTCCGCGCCGCCAACGGTGTCGTGAAGCACAACACGGCGCGCAAGGAGAAGGAGCTCTGGACCGAGAACCCGGCCGGCGACCCGCTCACCCTCCACGTGCTCCCGGACGAGGAGGCCGAGGGGGAGAAGGTCGTCTCGATCCTCCTCCAGGAGCGCCGGGAGTCGGACCGGGGGAACAAGGACTTCGTCGTGCTCTACCGGACGAACGCGCAGTCGCGAGCGGTGGAGAACGCGCTCCGCCGCTCGGCGATCCCCTACCAGATCACCGGCGGGATCTCCTTCTACGAGCGGCGCGAGGTGAAGGACGTGCTCGCCTATCTCCGCGCGCTGGTGCAGCCGAAGGACGCGGTGTCCTGGTACCGGGTCCTGAACGTGCCGCCGCGCGGCATCGGCCGGACCACGGTGGAGCGCCTCCAGGCCTTCGCCGAGGAGCGGAAGCTCACCGTGCCCGAGGCGCTGATCCATCCCGAGCTTCCGGCCGCGCTCGGCGTGCCCGCGGCGAAGAAGCTGGCCGGTGTCGCCGCGCTCTTCGAGGGGATGCGACCCTTCCTCGAGCGCACCGCCCCCGCGTGCGTGGCCGAGGTGGTCGCCGCCGTGCGCTACCGGGAATACCTCGCCGAGGAATCGCCGGCCGAGTCCGAGGAGCGGATCGAGAACGTCGAGGAGCTGATCGCGGGCGCCGAGGCCTATGCCCGGCGCGCGGAGGATCCCTCGGTCGAGGGCTTCCTCTCCGAGGTCGCGCTGCTCACCGACGTGGACCTTTGGGACGACACCGAGGACGCCGTGAACCTCATGACCGTCCACTCGGCGAAGGGGCTCGAGTTTCCGGTGGTGTTCGTGGTGGGCCTGGAGGAGGGACTCCTGCCGCACGCCTCGGCGCTGGACGAGCCGGCCGAGTTGGAAGAGGAGCGGCGGCTCTTCTACGTGGCGCTCGCGCGCGCTCGGGAGCGGGTCCATCTTTTCCATGCCTCGTATCGCCGCACCTGGAACGCGTCGGGGGGCGGCATCTCGCGCTTCGTGTCGGAGATCCCGGAGGACTGCCTCCTGGTCCAGGAAGAGCGCCACTGGGACGTGGAGGCGCCGCGGTATTCGCCGCGCCGGAGCGCCGGGGCCGCCATGCGCCGCTCCGAGGGGTCCCTCAAGAGCGCGGTCGGTCTCCGGGTCATCCATCCGCAATTCGGGGAGGGCGTCGTGGTGGGGAGCGAGGGGTTCGGGGAGCGCGCCAAGCTGACCATCCAATTCCGGCGCGCGGGGATCAAGAAGATCCTCGCCGCGTTCGCGGAACTGTCCCATGCCGATTGACGCCCGAACCGTCGAGAAGATCGCCGCGCTCGCGCGGCTCGAGCTCGAGCCCGCCGAGGAGGAGCGCATGGTGCGGGAGCTCCAGGCGATCCTGGCGTACGTCGAGCAGCTTCAGGCGGTGGATGTCGCCGGCATCGAGCCGACGAGCCAGGTGACCGAAGGGAAACCGCCCGCGCTTCGCCCCGACGAGGAGCGGCCCTGCGACGTGCGGGACGAAGCCCTCGCGCAGGCCCCCGATCGGGACGGCGACTACTTCCGGGTGCCGCAGGTCGTATGAGCGAATCCGTGAAAGGGGTCGGCGCCACCGCCGAGGCGATCGCCGCCGCGGTCCGCTCCGGGAGCGTGAGCGCCGAAGAGATCACGCGGGCCTTCCTCACGCACGCGGACCAGACCGCCGGGAAGCTGGGCACGTATCTCCACCGGATGCCGGAGGAGGCGCTTCGCGCTGCCCGCGCCGTGGATCAGAGGCGCGCCTCCGGCGTGCCTCTGGGTGCTCTCGCGGGGACACCGATCGCCATCAAGGACAACATCTGCATCCGCGGCATCCCGACCACCTGCGGCTCGAAGATCCTCGAGGGATACCGGCCGCCCTACGACGCGCACGTGATCGAGCGGCTTCGCGCGGCGGACGCGGTCCTCGTCGGAAAGACCAACTGCGACGAGTTCGCGATGGGCTCCTCGACGGAGAACTCCGCCTACCACCCGACCCGAAATCCCTGGGATCTCGCGCGCGTGCCGGGAGGCTCGAGCGGCGGATCCGCGGCGGCCGTCGCGGCGCGCGAGGCGCCGATCGCCTACGGCTCCGACACCGGCGGCTCGGTGCGCCAGCCGGCCGCGTTCTGCGGCGTCTATGGCTTGAAGCCGACCTACGGCGCGGTCTCGCGCTACGGCCTGGTCGCGTTCGCCTCCTCGCTCGACCAGATCGGACCCTTCGCGCGCACGGCGCGCGACACGGCGCTCGCCTACAACGCGGTGGCCGGTCCCGACGCGCGCGACATGACCAGCCGCGCCGAGGCGCGCCCCGTCGATCTCGCGGCGCTGGAGGGCGGGATGGAGGGGCTCACGATCGGGATCCCGCGGGACCTCCTCGAGGGCGAGGGGCTCTCGCCGGAGATCCGCGCGTGCTTCGACGCGGCCGCGGCCGCCTTCGCCGCGCACGGCGCGCGGCTCGCCGACGTCGCGCTCCCCAGCTCGAAGCACGCCATCGCCACCTACTACCTGATCGCTCCGGCAGAGGCGTCGAGCAACCTCGCCCGCTACGACGGGGTGCGCTACGGGTTGCGCGCCAGGAACGGCGGCGACCTGCGCGCGATGTACGAGCGCACGCGCGGCCAGGGCTTCGGACGCGAGGTGCGCCGGCGCATCCTGCTCGGCACCTACGCGCTCTCCGCCGGCTACTATGACGCCTACTACCTGCGCGCGCAGAAGGTGCGCACGCTCGTGCGGGGCGACTTCCTGAAGGCGCTCTCCGGGACCGACGCGCTCCTCCTGCCGGTGACGCCGACCACGGCGTTCGGCCTAGGCGAGAAGGTGGAGGATCCGCTCGCGATGTACCTGAACGACGTCTACTCGATCCCGGCTTCGCTCGCGGGAGTGCCGGCGCTCTCCTACCCGGCGGGCTTCGGCGCGACCGGTCTGCCGATCGGGCTCCAACTGGTGGGGCGTCCGTTCGCCGAGGAGACGCTGTTGCGGATCGCCCGGGCCAACGAAGGGTGGAACGACGCCGCGACCAAGGCGCCGCCGATCGCCGCGGAGGTGAGCGCGTGAGCGCCGCCAGGGACGCCGCTTCAGGCCAGGGCGTGGCCGCCCTGGCCTTATATGAACCCGTGATCGGGCTCGAGGTGCACGCGCAGCTCAAGACCCGGTCCAAGATCTTCTGCGGCTGCTCGACGCGCTTCGGCGCGCCGCCGAACACGCAGGTCTGTCCCGTCTGCCTCGGGCTCCCCGGCGTGCTGCCGGTGACGAACGAGCGGGCGGTGCGCTTCGCCGTCATGACCGGGCTCGCGGTCGGCGCCCGGATCAACCTCCGGAGCGTGTTCGCGCGGAAGAACTACTTCTATCCCGACCTCCCGAAGGGCTACCAGATCTCGCAGTACGACCGGCCGCTCTGCGAGGGGGCGCGGTGGAGATTCACGTCGACGACGCGCACAAGCGGATCGGCCTCGTGCGCATCCACCTCGAGGAGGACGCCGGAAAGTCGCTCCACCCCGAGGGGAAGGAGGGGGTGGAGACCACGCGCGTGGACTTGAACCGCGCGGGCGTGCCGCTCATCGAGATCGTCTCCGAGCCGGACCTCCGCTCGGGCGCCGAGGCCTACCACTACCTCACCAAGCTGAAGCAGATCCTGGTCTACCTGGACGTCTGCGACGGCAACATGGAGGAGGGAAGCCTCCGCTGCGACGCGAACGTCTCCGTGCGGCGCGCGGGCGCGAAGGAGTTCGGCACCAAGACCGAGATCAAGAACCTGAATTCCTTCCGCTACGTCGAGAAAGCGATCCAGTTCGAGATCGCCCGGCAGGTCGGCGTGGTGGAGTCGGGCGGCCGGATCACCCAGGAGACGCTCCTCTGGGACTCCGCGCGCGGCGTGGCCGAGACGATGCGTAGCAAGGAAGAGGCGCACGACTACCGCTACTTCCCGGAACCCGACCTCCTGCCGCTCGACCTCGAGCCGGCGTGGATCGAATCGGTGCGGGCCGAGCTGCCCGAGCTGCCGGACGCGCTGCGGGAGCGGCTGGTCGCGGCCCACGGAATCCCGGAGTATGACGCCGAAGTGCTCACGGAGACGCGGTCGCTCGCGGCCTACTATGAGGAGGCGGTCGCCGCGTCGGGGCAGCCGAAGCTGGCCTCGAACTGGATCATGACCGAGGTGAACGCCGTCCGGAACAAGACGGGCCAGCCGATCGAGACCTTCCCGATCCGCGCCGACCGGCTGGGCGCGATGATCGGGATGATCGCGAGCGGGGCGATCTCGGGGAAGATCGCCAAGCAGCTCTTCGAGCGGATGCTCACCGACGAGGCGCCCCCGGCCGAGCTGGTGCGCCGGCACGGCCTGGCCCCCATCGAAAGCGAGGCGGAGCTCGTTGCCCTCGCGCGCGAGGTGATCGCGGCGAATCCCGGCCCCGCCGCCGAGTTCCGGGCCGGCAAAGAGAAGACCTTCGCGTTCCTGGTGGGCCAGGCGATGAAGCAGTCGCGCGGACGGGCCCATCCCGAGAAGCTCCAGGCCGCGCTACGAAGCGCGCTCGGCGGGGAGGGCTGATGGAAGTCGGACCCCGGATTTTGGTCGTGGGGCAGGGTGGTCGCGAGCACGCGATCGTCTGCGCCCTGCACGATTCGCCGTCCCACCCGCACGTGCTGGTCGCGCCGGGGAGCCCGGGAATGGCGCCGGTCGCCGAGCGGGTGCCGATCGCGACCACCGACGTCCGCGGGCTCACGGCGTGGGCGCGACGCAACTCCATCGATCTCGCCGTCATCGGCCCTGAGTCCTCGCTCGCGCTGGGCATCGGCGATTCGCTCCGCGGGGTGGGGATCGACGTGCTGGCGCCGGGAATCGCGGGAGCGCGCCTGGAGTCGAGCAAGCGCCACGCGAAGGAGCGGCTGCTCGCGCTGGGGCTCCCGACGGCGCGCTGCGTGATCGCCGAGACGCCCGAGGACGCCGAGCGCGGCGCCGATCAGCTCGGCTATCCCGTCGTGCTCAAGGCCGACGGGCTCGCGGCGGGAAAAGGGGTCGTGATCGCGGAGTCGCGCGAGGCGGCCCGCGAGGCGATCGACGCGATGATGCGCCGCCGGGTCCTCGGAGATGCCGGCGCCGTCGTGGTGGTCGAGGAGTGCCTGCGCGGCGAGGAAGCCTCGCTCCTCGTGCTCACCGACGGCGAGCGGTGGATGCTCTTTCCCGCCGCGCGGGACCACAAGCGCCTGGAGGACGGCGACCGCGGCCCCAACACCGGCGGAATGGGCGCCTGCGCCCCGGCGCGCGTCCCGGCGGCCGAGGAGGCGATCGCGATCGGCCGCCGCTTCGTCGACCCCGTGCTCCGCGCGCTGCGCGAAGAGGGAACGCCGTACCGCGGCATCCTGTACGTCGGACTGATGCTCACCCGCGAGGGCCCCCACGTGCTCGAATTCAATGCGCGCTTCGGCGATCCCGAGGCGCAGGTCGTGCTTCCGCTGCTGACCGAAGATCCCTTTCCGCTCTTCCGCGCCGCCGCCCGCGGAGCGCTTCCCGCCGAGCGGCACGCCACGTTCGTCGCGCACGAAGGCGCCGCCGTCTGTGTCGTGCTCGCCTCGCGCGGCTATCCCGAGCGCTCGGAGTCGGGCGTCCCGATCGAGGGTCTCGAGGGCCCCTGGCCGCACGGCCTCTCGATCTTCCACGCGGGCGTGGACCGCCGCGGGGACCGCTGGGTCACGGCCGGCGGGCGCGTCGTCGGCATCACCGCGCGCTCCGAGACGCTCGAGCGCGCCCGCGATGCCGCCTACGGCGCGGTGGCGCGGATCGGGTTCGCGGGGATGCGCTACCGGAAGGACATCGCCGCCAATCCGCTCGAAGCGGGGACCGCGTCGTGAGCGCGCCCCGGGTGATGATCCTGATCGGGAGCGAGTCGGACCGCTCCACGCTGGAGGAAGCGGTCAAGGTGCTCGACCGGCTCGGCATTCCGAACGAGCTGGAGCAGGCCTCGGCGCATCGGAGCCCCGACCGCGTGCGCGAGCTGGTGCGCGGAGGACCCGCGCGCGGCGTCCACGTGTTCATCGCGGCGGCGGGGATGGCGAACCATCTCGCCGGCGCGGTCGCGGCGCACACGACGCGCCCCGTGATCGGCGTGCCGCTCGGTGGCTCGCCCCTGGGGGGCGCGGATGCGCTCCTCTCCACCGTCCAGATGCCCGCGGGGGTTCCGGTCGCGACCGTGGCGATCGGCTCGGCGGGGGCGAAGAACGCGGCGGTGCTGGCGGCGCAGATCCTGGCCCTGGCCGATCCCGCGCTCCAGATCAAGCTGGACGACTTGAAGGAACGGCTCGCGCGGGGCGAGAAGCTGTAGCCCAGGACGCGACACGTTGGCCGAGCGGATCGTCTTGAGCGACGGGACGCGGGACGAAGCGGTCCGGCGCGCCGGCGCGGCCCTCCGCGAGGGCGGCGTCGCGATCCTTCCCGCCGAGGGCCTGTACGGGTATCACGCGCTCGCCGCCAGCGCGCCCGGCATCGCGCGCCTCGAGTCGCTGAAGCCGCGCGGCCCGGGGAAGGGGTGGATCGGACTCGTCGCGCGCCCCGGCGACGCCTATCGCTTCATGGCCGCGCTCCCCGCGCCCGCCGCCTCGCTGATCCACGCGCAGTGGCCGGGAGCCCTCACCCTCGTGCTGGATGCCGGTCCCTCCGTCCCCGCGGCGCTGCTCGGTCCGGGCGGAACGGTCGCGCTCCGCTGCCCGGGAAGCTCCTTCCTGCGCGAGGTGATCCTGGCGGCCGGAGGACTCGTGGTGTCCACCTCGGCGAACGCTCCGGGGGCGGCGCCGGCAGCCACGGCGCCCCCTCCCGACGACGTTCCCGACGGCGTCGCGCTCGTGGTCGATTCGGGCCCTCTTTCGGGCGCTCCGTCGACGGTGGTACGCGCGGAGGGAGAGCGGGTTACGGTACTGCGCCAGGGGGCGGTGACCCTGCCGGGAAGCGCCCCTTGACGCCCCCTCGGGGGGCCCCTAGACTGGGCTTCGCGACGCTCTTTCTCCAACATTGCGAGGCTCATGTTCCAGGTTCTCGTCGTCTGCACCGGGAACACCTGCCGTAGCCCGATGGGCGAAGCGATTCTCCGCTCCGTCCTTCCGCCCGACATCGCCGAACGGGTGACCGTATCGTCGGCGGGGTCGAGCGCGGGGGAGGGAGCCCCGGCCGCCGCATACGCCATTCAGACCGCCTCTTCACGTGGCCTCGATCTCACGAAGCACCGCTCCCGCCCGCTCACGGCGGCGCTCGTCCGCGAGGCCGATCTGGTCCTCGCCATGGAGCCCGCCCACGTCTCCGCCGCCCAGAGCCTGGCGCCCGATTCTGCGGATCGGGTCCACCTGGTGTCCGAGCACGGGGCCGAGGGGGGAGCAGACGACGGCGTCAGGGACCCAATCTATGGGGGTCCTGACGATTACGTCGATACATTCAACCGGATTCGAAGTCACATGCTGCGCTGGCTCCCGGTCATCCGGGAGGCCGTCGAGCGGCGGGAAGGCGTTCGATAGGCGGCGTCCGTCCGGACGCCGTGGCCGTTTAAAGGAGGGGCGATGTCTCGCGAGCCGCAAGGCTACATCTGGATGAACGGGAAGTTCGTGGCGTACGAGGACGCGAAGATCCACGTCCTCTCGCACGTCGTGCACTACGGTTCGAGCACGTTCGAGGGGATCCGCGCCTACGACACGCCGAAGGGGACGGCGGTCTTTCGGCTGGACCGGCACATGCAGCGCCTGCTCGACTCCTGCAAGATCTCGCGGATCGACTGCCCGTACTCCGTCAGCGAGCTGATGGATGCCGCCAAGGAGACGGTCAAGAAGAACGGCGGCGGCGCCTGCTACATCCGCCCCGTGGTCTATCGCGGGCACAAGACGCTCGGCGTGAATCCGACCGGCGTCCCGGTGGACGTGGCGATCGCGACGTTGAACTGGGGGAAGTATCTCGGCGCCGAGGCGCTCGAGGCCGGCATCGCGGTGAAGGTCTCCTCGTGGCGGCGCGCCGCGCCCGACACGTTCCCGTTCATGGCCAAGACCGGCGCGAACTACATGAACGGCCAGCTCATCAAGCTCGAGGCGGTCACGGACGGCTACGAAGAGGGGATCGCCCTCGACTCCTTCGGCTTCGTCGCCGAGGGGAGCGGCGAGAACGTCTTCCTCGTCAAGAACGGCGTCCTGAGCACCCCGACCATCGCGAGCGCCATCCTGCCGGGCATCACACGCGACAGCATCCTCGAGATCGCCAAGGATCTCGGGATCGAAACCCGCGAGGAGCAGATCCCGCGCGAGACGCTCTACATCGCGGACGAGGTCTTCTTCACCGGGACCGCGGCCGAGATCACGCCCATCACATCGGTGGACCGGCTCCCGGTCGGAAACGGCCGCGTCGGATCGGTGACGCGGCGGCTTCAAGAGGCGTTCTTCGACATCATCGAGGGACGCGAGCGCGACCGGCACGGCTGGCTCTTCCCCGTGGAAGCGCGCGCCAAGGTGCAGCGGGCCGCGAAGAAGGCGCGTTAGCACCGCGCCCGCCCGCGCCCGTGCCGCGATCATGAATCCGCGCACTCCCGACGCTCCGGTTTCGGACGCGCCATCCGCTCTCCCGGCGGCGGCGCGCCCGCTTGCCGCGGTCGATCCCGAGATCGACGCCGCGATCCGGGCGGAGGTCCGGCGCCAGCAGAGCACCGTCGAGCTGATCGCTTCCGAGAACTTCGTGAGCGAGGCGGTGCTCGAGGCGATGGGATCGCCCCTCACGAACAAGTACGCCGAGGGGTATCCGGGGAAGCGCTACTACGGCGGCTGCGAGTTCGTGGACGTGGCCGAGACGCTCGCCATCGAGCGGGCCAAGGCGCTCTTCGGCGCCGAGCACGTGAACGTGCAGGCGCACGCCGGGGCGCAGGCCAACTTCGCCACCTACATGGCGCTGATGGCGCCCGGCTCCACGCTGCTGGGCATGGCGCTCGCGCACGGCGGCCACCTGACGCACGGGCACAAGGTCAGCTACTCCGGCATCGTCTTCAAGGCGGTGCAGTACGGCCTGTCGCCCGAGACCGGCCTCCTCGACTACGACCAGACGGCGCGGCTCGCGCGCGAGCACCGTCCCGCGGTGCTGGTCGCGGGGGCGAGCGCCTATCCGCGCTTCTTCGACTTCGCGCGGCTCCGGGCCATCGCCGACGAGGTCGGCGCGCGCTTCGTCTTCGACATGGCGCACGTCGCGGGACTGGTCGCCGCGGGCGTGCATCCCAGCCCCGTCCCGTTCGCCGACGCGGTCACGACGACGACGCACAAGACCCTGCGGGGACCGCGCAGCGGGATGATCCTCTGCCGCTCCGAGTTCGCGAAAGCGATCGACAAGTCGGTCTTCCCGGGCATGCAGGGGGGGCCGCTCATGCACGTGATCGCCGCGAAAGCGGTCTGCCTGAAGGAAGCGGCGGCGCCGGAGTTCCGCGCGTACGCCGAGCGGGTCGTGGAGAACGCGAAGACCCTCGCGGCCGAGCTCACCGCGCGGGGCTTTGAGCTGGTGACCGGGGGAACCGACAACCACCTGCTCCTCGTGGACCTGAAGCAGGCCGGGTTCTCCGGCGCCGACGCCGAGACCGCGCTCCATGCGGCCGGCATCACCGTGAACAAGAACGCCGTCCCGAACGATCCGCGGCCTCCGGCCGTGACCAGCGGCATCCGCATCGGCACCCCCGCGGTCACCACGCGCGGCTTCGGGGTCGCCGAGATGCGCCGCCTTGCCGCCTGGATCGACGAGGCCATCCAGAAGCGCGCCGAGCCCGCGTCGCTCGCCAAGATCCGCGCCGACGTCGAGGCGCTCTGCGCGGCGTTCCCGCTCTACCCCCGCCGAGCCGCCTGACCCGCTGACGCGCATGCCCGAGACACCGTCGCTGACCCTCGAGGAACGGACCGCGCGCGTGCGGGAGGAGAGCGCCTTCGTAGCACCCCTGCTCTCCGCCATCGAGGGGACGATCGTGGGGCAGGCCGCGATGGTGCGGCGCATCCTGATCGGGCTCTTCGCCGACGGCCATCTCCTCCTCGAAGGGGTGCCGGGGCTGGCCAAGACGCTCGCCGTGCGCACGGTCGCCCAGGCGATCCACGCGCGCTTCCAGCGGATCCA
>Ga0182009_10000008_pt1 | contig 32277 bp, 25 predicted proteins | sample Sormic07211187_1_FD_161052 | JGI IMG/M metagenome (GOLD analysis project Ga0182009, IMG submission 161052) | Bulk soil microbial communities from the field in Mead, Nebraska, USA - 072115-187_1 MetaG | ecosystem: Environmental > Terrestrial > Soil > Agricultural land > Bulk soil | place: USA... | reverse complement strand
CGCACCTTCGCGCTCTGGTTCTACAAGGCTACCGAGTTCCGGAAGAGCCATCCCGAGCTCGCGGTCGTCTACAAGTACCTGCTCGTCTGGCCCTGGTATCAGCGCCACCTGGCGCGCGTCTACCCGTCGCTCGCCGTCCCGCCCTATCCCGGGACGATGGACGCGATGATGAATCGCCTGATCGCCCGGAACGTCCGGAAGCGGCCGGTCTACCTGGTGCGCCGCGATCCGGCGCTTCTCCCCATCTTCACGCTCGAGCCGGCCGGCTATCCGCCGGACCCGCTCTACAAGGTGGCCCTCGCGGCCGGTGCGGATTCGAGCGACGCGCCGCCCGACTCCACCTCGCGGCGCGCGCCCGCGGCGGCGCGGCCCGTGGCGCGATGAGCCGCCTCTCCCCGCGCGCCGGCCGAGCGCTCCTCGCCCTTCTTCTCGTCGGGGTCGCCGCCTTTCACGTGGGGCGGATCCTCCGATCGGAGCGCGCGATCACCGGCGGCGAGATCTGCCTCCCGCTCGACGACAGCTTCATCTACCTCCAGTACGCGCGCGCGATCGCCGAGGGGCATCCCTTCGTCTATACGCCGGGAAACGCGCCGACCACGGGGGCCACGAGCCTCCTCTGGCCGATCCTCCTGGCGCCGCCGCACCTCATGCGCCTGGACGCGGCCCTCTGCATCGCGTGGGCGCTGGCCCTGGGGATCGTGGGCTACGTGCTGAGCTCGATGCTCCTCGCGAGGATCGGCGCGCGCCTGGGGGGCGCCGCGGGCGGCGCGCTCGCCGTGCTGCTCTTCGTCATGAGCCCCTTCCTCCTCTGGGGCTACCTGAGCGGGATGGAGATCGCGCTCTACGGGACCGTCCTCCTCGCCTCGTTCCTCGCCTACCTCAGGGAGCGCGAGGCGGCGCGGTTTCCTTCGCTCCGCTGGTGGCTCTTCGCGCTCGCCGTCGCGCGGCCGGAGGGCGCCGTGCTCGCGGGCGTCTTCGGGCTCCTCATGATCGCCGACCGGATCCGCGCGTCGCGTCGCGGGCCGGACGGAGGGGCGAGGCTCGGCTGGAGCGCTGTCCTCCCCTTCGCCGCCGCCGCGCTGCCCTTCCTCATCACGCTCCTCATCTCCGGGACGTTCGAGGGAACGAGCGCGCAGGCGAAGTCGATCCTGGCGGAACCCTACCGCGAGACGCGCCTGGAGTACCTGCGAGGCACGCCGAAGGTCTGGCTCTCGATCGGGACGGTCTACCTGGGCATGATGCAGCTCGACGAGGGCGTGCGCCTTCCCGTCGCGCTCGCGCTGGTGAACGGAATCGGGGTCGCCCTCTTCCTGATTCTCGCGTTCGCTCCGCGCCGCCGCCCATGGACCTCGGGGTGGGCCCTCCTTCCCCTGCTCGCCGCGGGCATCGTGATCCAGTCCCTTCCCGTCTACTGGTACGTCCACCTCTATCGTTACCTGCAGGGGGTCTACCCGCTCTTCCTGCTCCTGGCGGCGGCCGGATGGGGCCGGCTCGCCACGCTCGCGTGGGACCGACTGCCTCGGGCCGCCGGCGCTCCGGCGGCGGCGCTCCTCGCGATCGCGCCGCTGGTCGTCTGGGCGCCGCGCCTCCTCCCCGAGCAGGCGCGCGTGATCGAGTTCTACGGCCACAACTGCGAGAACATCCTCCATCAGCAGGTGGCGATCGGCCGGTGGGTCGATCGAAGCCTGCCGCGCAACGCGATCGTGGGGTTGAACGACGCGGGCGCGATCGCCTACTACGGCCGGCGCCACACGGTGGACCTCATCGGGCTGACCTCGGCCGGTTACGCGCGCGTCTACCGCTCGGGGCTGGGGTGCCTGTTCGAGCACGTGCGGCGGGAGCCTCCCGCGCGGCTTCCGACCTACTTCGCGATCTACCCGGGGTGGTTTCCCTACTGGCGGGAGAGCGGCATCCTCGGGCCGGAGGCCTTTCGCGCCCACCTCGGCTTCAACACCATCTGCGGCGGGCCGGACATGATGGTCTACCCCGCCTCGTGGATGGACGCGGCCGCGACCGACCGGCCGCTCGATTCCGATTCCACGCTCGCGGGAAAGCGCATCGTCGATTCCCTCGACCTGGCCTGGCTGGAGGACGAGCGCCGCCACGAATGGACGGCCGATCCCGAAGCGAAAGACGTGCTGCGTCTGTACGCGTTCGCCGACCGCCCGACGCGCCCGGTGGCCGACGGCGGACGGATCGTCTACGGCTCGCAGCGGTTCCGCGCCTCGGTCGAGCCCGGCCGCGACCTCACGCTGATCCTGCGCACCGACGCATGGTATCCGAGCCGCGTGCGGGTGCGGGTGGACGGGAAGGATGCGGGGGAATGGTCGATCGCGCGGACGGACACGACGTGGGTCGAGCCGGCCTTTTCGATCCCGGGCCGTCTGCTCGCGCGCCCGCGCCCCGAATTCGCCCTGGAACGCGAAGGCGCCGCCCCGGGGGCGGCGCCGGGGAGCGAGGCCGGCAACCTCGCTCCGTTCCACATCTGGCTGGCTCAGTAGCCGGTGCTTGGACTGGGGCCGGCCCGGGCTACTGGTCGATCCAGGACGAGACTTCGTAGCGGGTGAGCGCGTTCAGCTGGCTGATCATCGCGCTGGAGTAGAGAAGCTTGATGTTACCGTTCAGGTTCGAGTCGTTGTTCACCGACCCCTGAACCATGAGCGCGCCCACGATCTGCTTGGCCGTACCGCCGCCCGTCACCGAAACGTCCTGCAGGCAAAGCACCACGCCGTTCCAGTTGAACGTACCGCTCAGCGTGAAATCGCCGTCGATCACCAGCACGCCCGCGCCGCTGGCATTGCCCGAGATGTGGAGGTCGCCCGCGACGTGCACGATCTTCAGCGTCGGGGGTGAGGTCGTCGCCGAGCCCCATCCCGTGGTGTTCGGATTGGTCTGATTGCCGCTCAGCGTGATGTCCGCCATCGAGCTCCACTCGGCCGCCATGGCCGGAAGATCCAGGTTCACGCCCGAGGACTGAACGCTCGGATCGGTCCCGGAGCCTTCGACGTTGTCGTCCTGCTGGCCGTTCAGCTGCGAGGAGATCGCATTCGGATCGTTGGGCGTCGAGATGCCGGGAAGGGGCGCGGCGCCGCCCACGGTGTCGTAGGGCGCCGTGTAGTTGTGGTCGTGTCCGTCGATGTAGAACGCGTTGCCGTTGAAGGTCATCTGCCCCTCGGTATATACCGAGCCCGGCACCGGCGGCAGCGGCCACTTCACCGCTTCCACGGTCACGATCTTCTGTCCGGTCCCCCGGCGTCCCGCGCTCGTGACGATGAGCTTGGGAATGCCGCGCACCAGGTTCTCCTGCGGCGGCGTGGTCGGATTGTTGTCATGGTCGCCGAACAGGACGATCTGGTTCGCGCCGTTCAGCTTGTAGCGGACCTTGACCCACGGATAGTCGAGCCGGTCGGAGACCGAAAGACCCACGACACTGTTCTGGCGCGACCCGACCTCCGGGTAGTGCTCGCTGGCTTCGTCCACGGACGCATTGTTGTTGTTGTCGAGCCCGTCGGCGGCCGTGGTGTTGTACTGCGGGTCGAGTCCCGAGTTCCCAGGATCGGTGATCACGTACCGGCCCCAGCCGGGGTGGTAATTCCCGGGGCCTTCCGTACCCCAAGGAGCGCCTGCCGTGCCCAGGTAGATGTTCGGCGGCGTCACGTTGGGATTCGACATCCGCGCCAGGACCTCCGAGATCCCCGCCTCGGCGTTCGAGAACGCCTGCGTCGACGTGAGCTGGTTTCCCGCCACCTGCTTGTCTCCCTTGGTCACGGCGACGTACGAGACGCCGAGCGACGTCAGGAGGAACAGCACGAGCAGCGCGATGATCAGCGTGTTGCCGGCCTCCGGATTCGGGAGACCCCGTTTCGACGCGACGATGCCGTTCATGGTCCGATCCCCTTCCGTCCGCCGTCCCTGGCCTAGCGCTCGCGCCACCAGGCGAGCGTGTATCGGTTCACGTTGAGCGCCGCATTGATGGCTTCACTGGAGTACCAGATGCGCCCCGAGCCGCTGAAGCTGGACGCATTGACCAGCGTCCCCTGATAGATCACCGCACCGATGATGCGAGCCACGTCGGCGGGGCCGCCGCCGGTCATGGTCAGATCACCGCTGCAGACCACGATGCCCTTGAACTGGCACCCGCCGCCCATCGCGAGATTGCCGTTCACCATGAGGATGCCGCCGCCCGTCCAGGTTCCGTTGATCGCCAGGTTCCCGTTCACGACGGTCACCTTAGGATTGGAATACGAGCCGTACGACGGTGAGCTCGATCCGAACGTGAGCGGACCGGTGAGCGAGTAGTCGGCCATCCCGGAGAGCTGGGTCCAGATCTGGTTGAAATCGTAGGTGTAGGGCGAGTGCTCCACGCTGTTGTCCCCGCCCTCGCCGCTCACGTTGTCCTGCTGGTTCGCCGTCAGCGTCGCGTCGCTCGTGGGCCCCTCGGTGAGCACCGCGGGGGCCGGCGCCGCGCCGGGGATCGTGTCGTTCGGCGGGGCGGCGTAGTGATCGTGGCCGTCGATCAGGAACGCGTTGCCATTGAAATTCATGTGACCGCCCGCCCACAGCGGTCCCTTGGCCGAAATGATCGGAAAGCGCACCGCCTCGGCCTCGAGGGTCTTCGCCGCGTTGCCGCGGCGCCCGGCGGCCGTGATCCGGAGCACCGGGGCGCCGTTCATGAGGTTCTCGACCGGCGGCGTCGTCGGGTCGTCATCGCCGTCGCCGAAGCGCACGAGCTGGTTCCCCTGCAGCTTGTACTCCACGCGCACGTAGGGATAGACCAGGGCGTTCGCGTTCACGGCCTGCTTGGTCAGCACCTCGGGGTAGGCCTCGCCCGACTCATCCACGAAGCCGTCGCCGTCGTTGTCCAATCCGTCCGACGCGAGCGCCGCGCGGTTCGGGTCGAGCAGGCTGGCCCCGTTCGTGAGCACGATGTACTTGCCCCATCCGGGATAGGGCAACGTCGACGGACCGATGTAGTTGAGCGATTCGGCCGGAAAGGCCATCCGATGGAGTCCCTCGGCGATTCCGGCTTCCGCGGCGTACATCGCCTGGCTCGCCGTCATCGTGTTCCCCGCGATCTGCTTCTCCGACTTGGTCACCGCCACGAAGGCGACGCCCGCCGAAGTCAGGACCATGAGCACGAGGAGCGCGATGACCAGCGCGTTCCCCGACTCGGAGCGGGGCGCGACCGTTCCTCCCTGGATCGGATCGAGCACGAGGGTCTCCTTCTCCGTCACGGAAGCACCGTGGACGCATAGGGGTTCAGGTAGATGACCAGGTCGCCGGTGCTCGTGCTGGTCGCGGTGCCGGCGACGATGTCGGCCAGAGGATCGGTGTCCGGGTAGTCCTGCGAGCACTCCAGCTTGCCGATCGCGAGCGCGTTCACCGCTCCGCCCGCGTTGGCGTCGGCCCACGAGTACACGTTGGGGATGACGGCTCCGCCGGCGGCGCTGGCGTCGCAGAAGAAGGCCTGGATGGCGGGAGGCGTGCCTCCACCCGCCCCGGCGGTGCCAACCACGATGTCGTTGCTCACGTTGCCCCAGTCCAGCCGGCCCACCGCCAGGGACAGCGCGGGTCCGGGCGTCGCCTGCTCGTCCTGGCGCGTGAGCGCGCCGGCCATCGTGCCGTTGTTGTGCCAGAACTCGATCTTGCCCGTGTTCACGCCGTTCTTCACGGCCGTCACGACGTCGGGATACGAGTCCGCGTCCATGCGGTTCGTCGTGATCGCGTACACGGCGCCGCCGACGGCCACGGTATAGACGGTCGTGAAGCGGACGATCGAGAGGGCGTTGTTGTAATAGATGTCGACGTTCCCCTGCGTGTCGGCGGTGTTCGTCTTGGTGCCCGCCACGATGTCGGGATAGCCGTCCAGATTCATGTCGCGGATCGAGAGGCTTCGCACTTCCCCGCTCGCCGTGTAGACGTCGAGCGACGCGCTGTGCGTGAACGTGCCGTCTCCGGCGCCCCACCAGACCTCGACCTTGCCCAGGTTGGTGCCCGTCTTGGTCCCGATCACGACGTCGATCTGTCCATCGCTGTTGAGATCGCCCAGCGCGAGACCCTTCACCTCGCCCGTGCCCGGGTTGTCGTAGAACTGCGAGTTCGGCGTGACCGGGCTCGACGTCGTCCCCACGCGTCCGCGAACCTGTCCGGTCTGGCCGAAGCACTGGTTCAGCCACACCTGGAAGCGCCCCACGTTCGTGCCGGTGAGCACGCCGGAGACCACGTCCCGGGTGTTGTTCCCCGAGCCGTCGAGGTCGGCGGCGGCGAGCGCCTGGATGTCGTAGCTGGCATTGCCCAGGTAGCTCTCCGTGGCCTGGTAGTAGACGTTGCCGGTATAGCGTCCCGGCTGTCCGTTCCACCACACGCGGATGTTCGCCGTCCCGCTCGCGCGGGTTCCGACGATGATGTCCAGGTCGTGCTGATCGTTCTGGGTGGTCGCCGAGCCCTCGAGCCGGTCGTATTCGTCCAGATCGGCCAGCGCCAGCGAGAGCACGCGGTCGGTCGGGATGTGGATCGGCGGCTGGCTGGGCGGAAGACCCGTGCCCGTTCCGGTCCCCGTGCCGGTGCCGCTTCCGCTGCCGCTACCCGAGCCGGAGCCGCTGCCCGAGCCCGTCCCGCTTCCGTAGCCGGTGCCGCCGGTGCCGCCCGTGCCGCCGGTGTTGGCCGGCGCATAGGCCTGGTTCGCCTGCGCGAGGAACGGGAAGTTTCGCGGCTCGACGGAGGTCCCGATGCTCACGCGGTCGTACCCGCCCGTCTGGACGTTCTTCTGCTTCGTCTCCGTCACCATGTTCACGAGCACGGTCTTCACCGCGCTCGAGGTGCCGGGTCCGGCCGGGATGCCCAGGTCGGCATTGGCGACGGTCTTCCCGTAGAAGACTCCCGCCGCGTCGTTGCCGGTGCCCGCCTTGAGCTCGAGCGCGGTGTTGGCGTTATCGCGGTACGAGAAGAGCGGAACGTTCTTCGCCGTGATGTTGTCGGCGGAGCGCTGGGTCAGTCCGTAGGCCACGATCTCACCCTGGCCCGAGACCGGCGTGGCCAGCGAATCGGCGACGGTGCCCACCTTGCGGCGGAGCACGAAGTCGTAGGGGTTCGGGCTGGACGCCACGAGCGGATCGCTCGAGCTGGGATCCAGGAAGTAGGTGATCACCTCGCCCACGTCGATCTGCCGGTTGCCGTTCACGTCGAGCGCGAAGGTGACCCGGTACTGGGAGCCCACCACGATCGACGGCTGCACGGCGGGATTGATCCCGTACCCGGCCGAGCGCAGCTCGCGCGCGATCAGATCCACGCCGCTGCGCGCGTTCTGGTTCGCCTCCGCCAGCTCGAGCCCGACCTGCTGGGAGCGCTCGCCGCGGACATAGACCTGATAGATCGATCCCATCACCAGCGCGAACAGCAGCACGGCGATCGTGATCTCGACGAGGGTGAAGCCAGCGTCCGCCTGATCTCGTTTCTGGTTCACGGTATCACCTCGGGTGCGGGGCTCCCTGCCCGGTCAACGGGTCACGTAGCTGGTCAGGACCGTGCTCTGAGCGCCCTGGCTGTTGATCCAGCCCGACGTGACCTGGATGCGCTTGCATCCCGCCATGGGGATGGAGTCCGTCACGACCCAGGTCCGCGTAAAGACGGAGGTCGTGTCCGTGAAAGTTCCGGACGTGAGACTCTGGTATGGCGTGCCGCGAAGCTGCTCCATCTTGATCTGGGCCGCCATGAGCGAGCTCGTGATGACGCGGCTCTGGGTGACGCCCTTCGTCCCGGCCGGGATCATCGACGCGACCGCGAGGATACCGACCGCCAGGAAGGTCAGCGCGAAGAGCACCTCGATCAAGCTGAAGCCTGGCGCGGCGCCGGCGCGGACGGGGCGGCAGCTCACTGGACCGTCACCATCCCGGTGGGCCGAACGACGGAGAGGGACCGGGTGTACCCCTCGGGATTCGAGTAGATGACGCTCCCCGAAACGCTGGCGCTCCCGTTGGGCACGAACAGGACCGTGTCCGACGGGAACGGATTGGTGGAGGAATTGGTCACCGTGATCCAGTTCGCCATGGCCGACGTCTCTCCGAACTTCTCGGGACCGTCCTGGACCCCGTTGTTGTTGTCGTCGTCCCACCATTTGAGCTTCCGATCCGTCGCGTCCCAGTAGAGGACGTAGTTGTTGTTCTCCGTGATCGCGCGCTGCCGCACCACGCGCATCGTGGTCGCGAACTGCTGCACTTCGCCGTTCATCTCCACGGAGCGCAGGAACTTGTTGATGCCTGGAATCGCGATCGCCGACACGATGCCGAAGATCACGAGCACGATCGCCAGCTCGACCAGCGTGAAGCCGGCGCCGGCGTCGCGCGCGGCAGGGGCCGCAAGGCCGCCTTTCATCGTCCGTTCCTCCTTGGAATGCGTGTCGTGCCGGTGCTCAAGAACGCAACGACCATGCCAGCGCTCAAACCGCGTTCCGGCCGTCGTCTGGCTGGCGCTTCGAGGCTCGATCCGGCTGATTTGCCCCGTCGCTGGCGCGATCGAGCCAGGAGCGCGCGGCGCCTCAGGGCGCGCATCCCGTGCAATCCGCACGCGTCTCAGGGGAGGAGCGAGCGATACCAGCGGAACAGCGCGTCTCCATAGAGGAGCAGCGCCACCGCCGAGGGAGCGAGGAACGTTCCGAACGGTATGGCGCTTCGCTTGTCGCCCTTTCCGCGCGCGATCAGGAGCACCCCGAACAGCGATCCCGCGAAGGAGGCGAGGAAGATGGCGCCGAACACGCCGCCCGCCCCCAGGAAGGCGCCCATCATCGCCGCGAGCTTCACGTCGCCCCCGCCCATGCCGGGCACCCCGGTCGCGCGCTCATAGACCGCGCCCACGAGCCAGAGGCTCAAGCCTCCCGCCGCGGCGCCGATCAGGGCGGAGGTCAGGCCCGGCGGGCCGAAGAGGCTCGCGGCCAGGCCGACCCCGACGCCCGGAATGGTCACGGCGTCGGGAATCGTGCGCGTGTCGAAGTCGATCCACGCGACCGCGACGAGGGCGAGAACGAACACCGCCTGGGCGACGAGCACGGCCGGATGCTCCGCGCGCTGCGCCAGCTGCCCGAGAAGAATCCCCGCCGTGAGCTCCACCGCCGGGTAGCGCCAGGAGATCGGCTTCCGGCAGGAACGGCACCGGCCCCGAAGAAGGAGGAACGATAGGACGGGGATGTTGTCCCAGGGCCGGATCCGCGCCTTGCAGCGGGGACACGACGACGGCGGCGAAACGATCGACTGGCCGCGCGGAAGGCGCGCGATGACGACGTTCAGGAAGGATCCGAACACCAGTCCCAGCAGGAAGGCAGCGGACGAGAAGAGCGTGTGCGCGGTCACAGGGCCTCCGGCGCCTCGAGGCGGGCGAGCTCGCGTCGCGCCACCTCCTGCATGTAGCGGTTCCCGGTCGCGAGCACGCGCCTCCAGAGGAGCGCCGCGAGGTCCTTGTTCCCCGAGCGCTGCGTGGCGAACGCCGCGAAGCGCTCGACGTAGTCGGGGTGGCCGGGGAGCCGCGCCGCCTGCACGAAGCAGCTCGAGGCGGCGGCGTAGTCGTGGCGGCAGACGTAGTGGAGGAAGCCGGTCTCGAAGGCCAGCCGCCACGACTCGGGGTTGGCGCGCCGTCCCTTCATGAGGAGCGCCAGGCCCTCCTCCGGGCGGCGCAGCTCCTGCGCCAGGACGAAGGCTCCGAAGACGTAGGCCGACTCGAACGCCGGATCCAGGTCGGTCACGACGGCCATCACGTGGTCGATGCGCTGGAACTTCTGGTCGGTCAGGCGGTGCTCGCCGTAGTACTGGATCGCGCGCAGCCACGCCGCGTCGGCCGCCGCCGTCTCGTACCCGAGCGAGGCCTGCTTCACGAAGACGCCCGAGGGGAAATAAAGCAGCTCTTCCCCGGGCGCCGGCCCGATGCGTCCCCACGACGAGGCGTAGAGGAGCGCCGACCCGGCCAGCAGCGCGGCCGCCGCCGCAAAGGGGAGCGCCGCCCGCAGGCGGCCCGGCACGCCGCCGGTCACTTGAAGTCCCGCCGTTCGAACACCGCGGCCGCGGCGGCGAGGAGCGCCCCGCCGTAGAGGGCCGCGTACGCCGCCGCGAACAGGAGCCGGTCCTGCCCGACCCCGACGCCGTGCACGACGAGCCCCCGGGCGTTGAACACCTCCAGGTGCGGCAGCATCCAGTAGGCGCCCTGGGTCAGGACCGCGAGGAGGCGCGAGGCGCCGTGCGTTCCGAAGTAGAGGAGGTCCTCGGCGAAGTGCCCCGCGAGGAGCGTCGCCGCGGTGAAGAAGGCCGTGAGCAGCGGCGTCGTGAACGAGGAGAAGAAGACGACGACCCCGGTCACGATCACGAGCTCGGCCAGCGACAGGAGGAACGCCCCGCCGACCGTCCACGGAAAGACGCCGCCCGACAGAACGAGGAGTGCCGCGGTGAGCGCGGTCATCGCCGCGAGCAGCGCCGCGGCGCCGATCCAGAGACCGGCGTACTTGCCGGCGAGGAATTCGGAGCGGCGGATCGGCTTGGCCATGACGGCGTAGATCGTCCGGCGGTCGAGCTCCTTGTGGAGGAGGCTCGAGCCCAGCACGATCACGACGAGCGTGGCGAGCGCCGAGGCGCCGGCGAGGCCGAAGTCGAGCACCACCTTGCTCCCCTCGCCCAGGGCGAGCGGCGCGAGCACGAGGGAGACCCCGGCCAGGCCCAGCCCGAAGAGGACGAGCACGAGGAAGACCCGCTCCCGCGCGACCTCGCGCAGGGTGTTCGTGGCGATCGCGGCGACCCGGTTCATCGCGAGGCCTCCGCACGGCCCAGGACGGCCATGAAGTGTTCCTCCAGGGTGGGACGGCGCGGCTCCACGGCGTGCACCGTCACGTCGTGCGCGAGCAGGGTCCGGAGGACCTCCTGGAGGGCGGCCGCGTCGGCGACGCGCACGACCCATCGCGAGCCCACCCGCTCGGCCCGGTGCCCGGCGGCGCGCAGCGTCACCTCGACCCGTTCCGGAATCCGGTCCGCGGCGATCTCCCACTCCCGAACGCCTCCGGCGAGGAGCCCCGGCACCGAGCCCGTCTCGAGGAGCCGCCCCGAGGCGAGGATCCCCACGCGGTCGCAGAGCGCCTCCGTCTCGGCGAGAACATGGCTCGAGAGGAGCACCGTGGCGCCGCGGCCGCGCTCGTCGCGCAGGAGCCGCTTCACCTCGGCGCGCCCGACCGGATCGAGCCCCGACATCGGCTCGTCCAGGACGAGGAGCGAGGGCCGGTTCAAGAGCGCCTGGGCCAGCCCCAGCCGCTGCGTCATCCCCTTGGAGAAGGTCCGGAGCGGCTTTGAGGCGTGCCGGCCCAGCCCCAGCCGCTCGAGCAGCTCAGACCCGCGGGCGCGGCGCTCTCCGCGCGGCATGCCGAAGAGGGAACCCGCCAGGTCCAGGTACTCGGTCGCGGTGAGGTGGTCGTAGAAGCAGGGATTCTCGGGCAGGTAGCCCAGGCGGCGGCGCGCCTCGGGATCGCGGGGATCGCGTCCTTCGATCCGGACGACGCCCGAGGTCGGTCGCGAGAGGCCGAGGAGAATCTTGATCGTGCTCGTCTTCCCCGCGCCGTTGGGGCCGAGGAGGCCGAAGATCTCGCCCCGCTCGAGGGTGAGCGAGATGCCGTTCACCGCCGCGAAGGGGCGCAGCGTCATGGGGTCGCGATAGACCTTGTGCAGCCCCTCGATCGAGAGCGGCGCCAGGGTCTCCACGGCGTGCAGTCCGGGAAGGGTCGCCCCGGTCTCCACGCGCGCCCGCGCGCCCGTTTCGCTCGCTGCCATCGGATGGATCTCCTGTGGATTGCTTGTGGTGCCACCCCGAGGACGGCAAGATCGGTGCCATGCCCGTCCGCGCCGCGCCGTGACGCCGCGCGGCCCCTCTACCATGGAAATGAGGAAGGGCGGCAGACCGGTCGGAACCGAATCTGCCGCCCCATGTTCGTCCGCCGATTAGCCGTTGGTCAGCGTCAGCGGGAGAATCGCGGTCTTGCCGAAGCCCTGGATCGTGTAGCCGGTCGTCGAGACGACGCTCGTGCCGATGATGCCCGAGGCCGCCGGAGCGACCCACGTCCACGCGTCACGCGCGCCCGAGAACGGATTCACCGGGTAGTTGCCGCCCGGCATGTTCGCCTTGACCGCCGCGTCGTTGCCGGCCACCGGGTAGGTGCCCGTGTTCTTCACGGCGAAGTCCTCGATCGCCAGCTGGAAGCTGTGCATGTTGGCCTTCACGCTGCCCTCGCGGGCACGGTCCTGCATGGCGACGAAGTTCGGGATGGCGATCGCAGCCAGAATTCCGATGATCACGACCACGATCATGAGCTCGATGAGGGTGAAGCCCTTGTCGTTGCGAAGCATGGCACCTCCGATGGATGGGTGTGTACCGCCGCGAATCATCAACCGTTCGTCAAGTTCAGGGTGAGCAGGGCCGTCTTCCCGTAGCCCTGGATGTTGTAGCCGGCCGTGGAGACCACGCTGGTGCCGACGATGCCGGCTGCCGCCGGGGCCACCCACGTCCACGCGTCGTGCGCGCCCGAGAACGGATTCACCGGGTAGTTGCCGCCGGGCATGTTCGCCTTCACTGCGGCGTCATCTCCGGCCACCGGGTAGATTCCGCTGTTCTTCACGGCGAAGTCTTCGATCGCCAGCTGGAAGCTGTGCATGTTCGCCTTCACGCTGCCTTCGCGTGCGCGATCCTGCATGGCGACGAAGTTCGGAATGGCGATCGCCGCGAGAATCCCGATGATCACGACCACGATCATCAGCTCGATCAGGGTGAAGCCCTTCTCGTTGTGAAGCATCCAACCACCTCCTCCGCGATACCGGTCCTCCGTGACCGCCTTGCGTCCTTCAGGCATCGATGCCCGGCGTTATCGCAACCGCCATGCCACCGAGGCCGCAAGGGGGCGGAGCCGCCGCAAGGACGTGGCGCGCAGCGGATTTGGCGGCGGGCCGGATCGGACCAGAGGGCCGCGGAACTTGCGGATCACGCGTTCTGCACGTGCAATCTCGCGGTCGACACAAAATGCACGGCGCGCATCGCGACCGCCCCGTTTCCGATCACATCGCTTCGCGCACCTCGGCCGATTCCCGCTCGGAGAGGAGTCCGTACGAGAGAAGCTTCCGGTACAGCGTGGACGGGTTGATTCCCAGGATCTCCGACGCGCGCTTCTTCTGGCCGCCGGTGTAGTGCAAGACTTTGAGAATGTACTCCCGCTCCAGCTCGTCCAGCGTCAGCGTCGGATTGTCGATGACCAGGCTGCCGCGTCCCTTGGCGCCGGCCAGGACGCGCTCCGGAAGGTCCTCCGGCGTCAACACGCCGTCGTCGCTCAGGATCACCGCCCGCTCGATCACGTTCTCCAGCTCGCGGACGTTCCCGGGCCAGTCGTAGTTGAGAAGCGCATCGCGGGTCTCGCGGCTCAGCGTCTTGGGCTCCTTGCCCTGCGTGAGCTTGCCCAGGAAGTGGTCCGCCATCTCCTCGATGTCCTCCTTGCGCTCGCGGAGCGCCGGGAGGCGGATCTGGATCACGTTGAGGCGGAAGTAGAGATCGGCGCGGAATCGGTTCTCGGAGACCGCCCGCTCGAGATCGGCGTTGGTGGCCGCAATCAGCCGCACGTTGATCTTGCGGGGCTTGGTGCCGCCCACCGGGATGATCTCCCGCTCTTGAAGGGCGCGAAGGAGCTTCACCTGGGTCGCGGGCAGGGTCTCCCCCACCTCGTCGAGGAAGAAGGAGCCCCCCTCGGCCACGGCGAGGAGCCCTTCCTGGTCCCGGACCGCCCCCGTGAAGGAGCCCTTCACGTGGCCGAAGAGATTCGATTCCAGGAGGTCCTTGGGCAGGGCGCCGCAATTGATGGAGACGAACGGCCCGTCGGCGCGGCGGCTCAAATAGTGGATCCGCTTCGCGATCAGTTCCTTGCCGGTGCCGCTCTCCCCCACGATCAGGATCGTCGAGTCGGAGTCGGCCACCTTCTCCACCAGCTTCAGCACCTTCTGGATCTGCTCGCTGTGCCCGATGATCTCCTTGGCGTCGTCGGTGCGCTTGAGCTGCCGCTTCAGGAGTACGTTCTCCGACTGGACCCGCCGCATGGCGAGGGCGTTCTTGATGACTAGGCGGATCTCGTCGTTCTTGGCGCTCTTCTCCAGATACTGGTAGGCGCCGCGGTTCAGCGCCTCGATCGCCGACTTCTGCGACGCGAACGCCGTGCGGATCACGACCGGAACCGACGGATCGATCTTCTTGACCCCCGACAGCACGCCGAGCCCGTCGATCTCGCCCGGCATCTTGATGTCGGTCACGACCACGTCGAAGTTCTCGCCCTCGGCCTGTTCCAGCGCGTCCTTCCCCGAGCGAGCCACGTGGACGTCGTACCCTTCCTTGGTGAGGAGGATCGAGAGGAACTGCACCATGCTCTCTTCGTCGTCTACGATGAGGATCTTCTCGCCGGCCACAGGACCTTCCTCGCTCTAGGGGTTGATCAGGCGGCCCGCGCCACGGTCTTCGCCGGGCGCTCCGCTCGGGGTAGCCACAGCCGGAGCGTGGTGCCCACGCCCACCCGGCTCTCGATTTCCACCGCGCCGCCGTGGCGCTCCACGATCCGGTTCGCGATCGCCAGCCCGAGCCCGGTCCCGCCCAGCTTGGTCGAGAAGAACGGCTCGAACACCTGGCGCAGGTCCTCCGCGCGGATCCCCGCGCCGGTGTCCCGCACCTCGATCGCCGCAAAACCGGAGCGCCCGCGGCTTCGCGATCCGTTCGCCGGGTCGACGCGCACCGTGACGGTGCCGGCGCCCTCGATGGCCTCGAGGGCGTTGATGACCAGGTTCAGCAGCACCTGCTTCGTCTGCTCGAAATCCACCTGCGTCCACACCGGCTTCTCCGCCGCCTCCACCGTCACGGTCTTCCCCGCCCCCATGCTCGGATGCCGGCGCGCGACCTCCGCCGTCTCCCGGGTCAGCGCCGCCAGGTCGACCCGCTCGGTCTTGAGCGGGCGCTCGCGCGCGTAGTCGAGGAGCTCGCGGATGAAGTTGTCGAGGCGCTCCGATTCGCGGACGATCAGCTCGAGCAGCCTCGCGTTCTCCCCCGTCACCTGCAGCTCCCGCTGCAGCACCTCGACCGATCCGGCGATCGGGTTGAGACAGTTCCGGATCTCGTGCGCGATCCCCGCCGAGAGCTCGCCGATCGCGGCCAGCGTCTCGCCGCGGCGGATCCGGTCCTCCAGCGCCTTCACGTCCGAGAGGTCCTGGAAGAGCGCGATGACGCCGCGCCGCCCGCCCTCGGCGTCCACCAGCACGCTCGTCGAGATGCCGAGCGGGACCACGCGCCCCCCGCGCGTCGTCACCCGCGCTTCATGCCGGGCGGCGGGAATCCCGCTCGCCAGGGTCTCGCGGATGCGGGTGTGGAACTCCTCGAATCCCTCGCCCAGCGCCGTCTCGTAGTGCCGGCCCCGCACCTCCGCGGCCGGCCGTCCCAGGATCTCTCCCGCGGCCCGGTTCCAGTGGCGCACCACGCCGTGCGCGTCCACGCTCGCGAGCCCGCTCGAGAGGTTCTCGAGGATCGTCTCGGTGTCGAAGAGCGCCCGCGAGAGCTCGGCGCGGGCTTCGTCCAGCGCTCTCCGTCCTTCGCGAAGGGTTCGCCCCAGCGCGCCGCCGATCGCCCCCACGACGAACAGGAGCGGCAGGTACAGGATCAGCCGGAGCTTCAGGGCCGACTCGCTGAGCCGCTCCGTCAGGCCGTACGAGACGGGCGGGAGCATCCCCCCGCGCTCGGCCGCGTAGAGCACCGCGTACGCCACCGCCGACGCCACCGCGAGGAGCATCCCCCCCTGCACGCTCAGGAAGACGCCCCCCAGGAGCGGCGCCAGGAGATAGAGCGGCACGAACGGGCTCGACGCGCCTCCCGTGAACAGCAGGAGGTAGCTGATCACCGCCACGTCCACGATCAGCTGCATCGTCAGGAGCGACCGGAGCGGCGCCCCGCTCTTCGCGGCCCGGTGGTACGCGATCGCCAGTCCGGCCGAGAGCGCCACCAGGAACGACAGCGGCACGTTCTGGGCGGGCTCGGCGATCCGGTCCGAGAACGCGGCCGCCATGGCCGTGACCAGCGTGATCAGCGCGATCCGGCCGACGATCACGGCGCGGACTTCGCGCCGCAGCGCCTCGTCCGGCCCCGGCACGAGCGGCGGGCGCGTGAGCTCCATGGGTTCCTAGTGCCCGCTCGCGACCACGTTGATCAGCTTGAACATCGGCAGGTACATGGCGATGACCATGCCGCCCACGACGCTGCCCATGAACACGATCATGATCGGCTCGATCAGCGAGGTCAGCGCCTCCACGGCGGTGTCCACCTCGTCGTCGTAGAAGTCGGCGATGCGCGTGAGCATGTCGTCCAGGGCTCCCGTCTCTTCACCCACCGAGATCATCTGCACGACCATCGGCGGGAAGACGTTCGAGACCCGGAGCGGCGCCGCGATCGTCTCTCCTTCGCGGATGCTGGCCCGGGCCGCCATGATCGCTTCCTGGATCACGCGGTTGCCCGACGTGCGGGCCGTGATCTCCAGCCCGGTGAGAATCGGAACGCCCGAGGAGATCAGGGTGCCCAGCGTGCGCGTGAAGCGGGCCACGGCGCCCTTCCGGATGACGTCTCCGAGCACCGGGATCTTCAACAGGAACCGGTCGATCGCGATGTGTCCCTGCTCCGTCCGGTAGTAACGCTGGAGGCCGACGAACGTTCCCACGATGCCGAGCAGCATCACCCACCAGTAGGAGCGGAGGAACGACGAGAGCCCCATGACGATCTTGGTCGGAAGCGGAAGCTCCGCGCCGAAGCCGGTGAACATCTTGGCGAACGTGGGGATGATGAAGATGAGCATGAAGGCGGTGGCCAGGATGGCCACGGTCATGACCACGGCGGGATAGACCATGGCGCCCTGGATCTTCCGCTTCAGCGCCTCGGCCTTCTCGATGAACGTGGCCAGCCGCTGGAGGATGTCGTCCAGGATACCGCCCGCCTCGCCGGCCTCGACCATGTTGACGAAGAGCTCGTCGAAGACCCGGTTGTTCTCCTTCTTGGCGAGCGACTCGGCCAGGGTGTTGCCGGCCTCCACCTCGCGCATGACCTGCGCGATGATGGCGCGGAAGTTCTCCTTCTCCGTCTGCTTCGAGAGGATGTCCAGGCACTGCACCAGCGGAAGGCCCGCGTTGATCATCGTGGCGAACTGGCGCGTGAAGATGGCCAGGTCGCGCGTGGACACGCCGGTCCCGAACTTCGGAAGGCTGAGCTTGACGTCGCCCTTCTTCTCCCGGACCGACGTGATGATGATCCGCTTCTTCCGGAGCGCGGCGAGCGCCTCTTCCTGACTGTCGAGCGTGAGCTCGCCGGTCTGGATCTCCCCGCCGGTGGTCCGGCCTTTCCATACGTAAACGGGCATCGCGGCTTCCCCCTCGTTCCCGGGCGGCCTAGGCGGTCACGTGGACGCCGACCTTCTCGAGCATCCCTTCAAGCTCCTTGACGTCGGTGCTCCGGCCGAGCGCCTCGTCCAGGGAGATCAGCTTGTTCACGTAGGCCTGGAAGAGCGCCTGGTTCATCGTCTGCATCCCGTGCTTCGTCCCCGCCTGCATCAGGCTGTAGATCTGGTGGATCTTCCGCTCCCGGATCACGGCCCGGACCGCGGGGGTGCAGATGAGGAGCTCGGAGACCATGACGCGCCCCGGACCCTTGGCCCGGGGAATGAGCTGCTGCGTCATGACGCCCTCGAGCACGAACGCGAGCTGCGAGAGGATCTGCTGCTGCTGGTTCGACGGGAACGCGTCCACGATGCGGTTGATCGACTCGTACGCCGAATTGGTGTGGAGCGTCGCGAGCACCAGGTGCCCCGTCTCGGCGATGGTGAGCGCCGCGGCGATCGTCTCGAGGTCGCGCATTTCTCCGATCAGGATCACGTCCGGGTCCTGGCGCAGCACGTACTTCAGGGCCGTGACGAAGGTGGTCGTGTCGGAGTTGATCTCGCGCTGGTGCACGATGCACTTCTTGTGGTGATGGACGTACTCGATCGGGTCCTCGATCGTGATGATGTGCCCGGCCCGGTTGCTGTTGATCAGGTCGATCATGGCGGCCAGGGTCGTGGACTTGCCGCTCCCGGTCGGTCCCGTAACCAGCACCAGCCCCTTCTGCTTCGTCGTGAAGTCCCGGACCGTCTTGGAGAGCCCCAGCTGCTCGAACGTCAGGATCTCGTAGGGGATCTGGCGGATGGCCATGGAGGTCACGCCGCGCTGCAGGTAGACGTTGGCGCGGAAGCGCGAGAGTCCGGGCACGCCGAACGAGAGATCCAGCTCCTTGGTCGTCTCGAAGCGCTTGCGCTGCTCCTCCGTGAGCACGCTGTAGGCGAGCTGCTGCGTCATCTGCGGGGTGAGCGGCGGGTGCGACATCGGAACGATCGATCCGTCCACGCGCACCTGCGGCGGCACGCCGGCCGAAATGTGCAGGTCCGACGCCCGCATCTTCGTCATCTCATCCAGCAGTTGCCGAAGCGAAACCATCTCCCCTCCCCGGGTGGCCTAGCGGTCGGACGCCGTCTCTTTCAAGACCTCTTCGGCCGTCGTAATTCCTTTCTTGAGCTTGATCAGCGCGTCCATGCGCAGCGTGAGCATTCCTTCCGCCACCGCTTGCTTCTTGATGTCGGCGGTGGAGGCCCGGTCGAGGATCTGATCGCGGATCCGGGCGCTCATCGGCATCACCTCGTAGACGCCGACGCGCCCCTTGTAGCCGGTGTTGCTGCAGTCGACGCAGCCCTTCCCCTCCTTGAAGCTCTCCTTGCGCGCGTCCTCGTCGGAGAGGCCCAGCTCGCGAAGCGCCTCGGGATGGAGCTTCACGTCGGTCTTGCAGGAGTTGCACACCTTGCGCAGGAGCCGCTGCGCCATGATCAGGTTGGTCGACGACGAGACCAGGAACGGCTCGATCCCCATGTCGACCATGCGGTTGATCGTGCTGGGCGCGTCGTTGGTGTGGAGCGTGGAGAGGACCAGGTGGCCCGTGAGCGCCGCCTTGACGGCGATGGAGCCCGTGTCGATGTCGCGGATCTCGCCCACCATGATGATGTTGGGGTCCTGGCGCAGGAAGGCGCGGAGCGCCGCGGCGAAGGAGAGCCCCACGTCGTCGTTCACGAGGACCTGGTTGATCCCCTCGAGGTTGTACTCGACCGGGTCCTCCGCGGTCATGATGTTGACCTCGGGGACGTTGATCTTCGAGAGCGCGGAGTAGAGGGTGGTCGTCTTGCCGGAGCCGGTCGGCCCCGTCACCAGCACCATGCCGTAGGGCTGGGCGATCGCGCGGGAGAAGTCGGTATAGGCCTGCTCCTGGAACCCCAGCTTGCTCAAGTCGATGTTCAGGTTGCCCTTGTCCAGGATTCGCATCACGACCTTCTCGCCGAAGATCGTCGGGAGGCTGGAGACGCGAAGATCGATCGTGCGGCCGAGGAGGCGCAGCTTGATGCGCCCGTCCTGCGGCACGCGCCGCTCCGCGATGTCCAGCTCGGCCATGATCTTCAAGCGGGAGGTGATCGCGGCCTTCATGCGGAAGGGCGGCGACATCATCTCGTAGAGCGTGCCGTCGATGCGGAAGCGCACGCGCAGGCTCTTCTCGTAGGGTTCGATGTGGATGTCGCTCGCTCCCTTGCGAACCGCGTCGGAGATGAGCGAGTTCACCAGCTTGACGACGGGCGCCTGCTCCGCCTCGCCGATCAGGGCCACGTCCGGCGTGTCGTCCGGCGACTCGTCGATGACCTCGATCTCGTCGTCCAGCCCCCTCATGACCGTTTCGAAGGAGGCTGCGGAGTCGTAGGCCTTGTCGATCGCCTTCTTGACCGCCGACTCGGGCGCGACCACCGGCTGCACCTCGCAGCCGGTGATGAACTTGATGTCGTCGATGGCGAAGATGTTCGACGGATTGGCCATGGCCACGGTGAGGCGGCGTCCGGCGCGCGCGATCGGAACCACCTGGAATTTGCTGGCCACGTCCGAGGGAAGCAGCTTCACCACGGAGGGATCGGGCTGGAAATTGGAGAGATCCACCGCGGGCACGCCGTAGAGCTCCGCGAGGAACTTCGCCAGATCCTCCTCGCTGATCGCGCCCAGCTTGACGAGAGCGGCCGTGAGATTGCCGCCGCCCGTCTTGACCTGCTGCTGCGCTTTCTGGAGGTTCTCGGGCGAAATGAGACGCGCTTCCAGCAGCTTGAGACCGACGTTCTCCTGCTGCACAGACGTATCCCCTCGGTTGTGTCGCGACGGTGCGTTCGTATACGGAGGGAGTCTTCGGCGTCCCGGCCCGCGATCTTTCGCGGAACGCGCGGAATCGCGCCGATTTCGGATTCGCAAGAGGGGTGCCACGACCAGCCACGAGGGGCGCGGCCGGGGAAGCGGGCGGCAGCGGCGGGGTTAGATGGGCCGGCCGGACCATGCGCCGCGCCCGGCGAGGCGCAATCCACCGTGCGCCGTGCGAAGAGCATCGTTCAAGATGCACATGTACCGCGCCATGTACCGCGCCATGTACCGCGCCGGCGCGGTCAGCCGCAAACGGCCGACGTGACCACCGGCGCGGAACCGGGCTAGGGTGTCGTAGCAGGAGTCAGAAAAGGCCTGATCTTCTCCAGCGTCTTAGGCCCAATCCCATGGACTCTGAGGAGCCCATCCGGCCCCCCAAACGGCCCGCCCGCCGCGCGCTCCGCGACGATCCGCCCCGCGAGCGCAGGGCCAATCCCGGGCAGCCGAAGCAATTCCGCCTCGCTCGCCCGGTCCACGTCGATCGACGCGGGACGAAGCGGCGCGGCGGCCCGCCGTGCGAGGCGGCTCGCGCCGGGGGCACTCACGGCGGGAACCGCCGCAGCCCCGGCCGAATCGCCAGCCACCGTCGAGGACGCGCGCCCCGACGAGGCATCACGAGCATCGGCCTCCACGAGCGACGCCACGATCTCGTCGAAGCGCTCCCGGTGCTCCCGCTGCCATCCTCGAAACGCGCCGCCCGCAGCGACCGACACCAGCACGAAGACCAGCCCCGCCCGCATCTCCCGGCCCCACATCGCCGCCTCCTAGTCCTGGATGTGCCAGATCACTCCCGCGGTGAGCGCGCGCCCGGGAAGCGGCGCTCCGCGATTCTCGTCGATGAGATAGACGGCGCTCGGCACCGTGGCGTCGAACAGGTTCGTGACGGTGGCGAAGAGACCCGCCGACCCGAAGTCCGCGTGGAGGCGAGCATCCCACGTCGCGAGCGCGGGGGCGGTGAGGATCCCATGTCGGGGGCCGGTGGCGTGCCCGACCAGCTCGAGCTGGAGCGGCAGATCGCCCTGGAAGAAGCTGGCGCGGAGCCCCACCGACGCGTCCAGTCCCGCCCGCGGAGGGGCGCCGGCCCGCGGCGCGAGCCCCTGGGCGCCGCCCCGCAGCCAGCCCAGGCCGCGCGCCGTGAAGGGCCCGAAGGCCGCGTCGCCTCCCGCCGCCGCCTGGAACGCCCAGCCGCTCCCCCGCTCCCGCGCCGCGTCCACGATGAGGATCGTGTCGCCGGACACCGAGCGCTCGGCGGTCCAGCCGAAGTCGTCGGTCACGCGACGCGCCGAGCCGAACGCGTAGAGCTCGACGCCGGGTCGCGCGCGAAACGCCGCGGCGGCGAGCACGCCGCGGAGCGAGCGAGCGCCGAGCGATGCGTCGCCGCCGCGCGCGAGCAGGAGGGTCGGGGCCACGGAGCTCGGCATCGTGTCGACCCGCGCGGGGGTGAAGAGATCCACCATCGTGGGCCGCTCGTGCGCGGATTCGGCGTCCAGGCGGAAGCGCGCCCGCCCGCGCGCGCCCCAGAGGGAGAGCCGTCCATCGACGAGCAAAGGGTCTCCCAGGCGGAAGTCCGCCGCCGCCGCCGCCTCGGCGCCGCCGTCCGGGCCCGCGCGCCGCAGCGTCGCCGCCGCGCGCCCGGCGCGGACGCGCGGGAAGAACGCGGTGTCGTCGGAGCGGTAGTCCACGCGCCGCCGCGATCCGCTCCCCTCGAGCGACCAGGACCATGCGGGACCCGGGCGATGCGCCAGCGAGTCGCGTCCCTCACCCTCCGAGGCGCGCGCTCCGCCGCCGGCGAGCCGCGCCTCGGCCGCGATCTCCGGGAAGGCCCACCGCTCGCGCCCCAGGTCGTAGCGGATCTGGGTCGCCTGCGACTTCCCCGCGCGAAGCGCCGCCGACGCGACCACGCCGCCTCCGGTCCAAATCGCGTGCAGGGTCGCCTCACGCGACGCCCACTCGGCGCGCGCGCGGGTCGGCGGCGTGAAGCCGAACTCGGGGTTCTCATAGCCCCCCGGGTAGTCGGTCTCCATGCGCATCTTGAAGAGCCGCCCTTCCACCCAGGAGCGGAGCGGGCCCCCGCGCGTCAGTCCGGCCGCCAGCGTATAGCGCGTCGAGATGGAGCTCAGGAACGGCGTCAGCGCCTCCGCGGCGTGCCGCACGTACGAGCCCGCGACGCCATTCGCCAGAAGCGGAGACGAGAAGCGCGCTCCCGTATCGAGGAGGTTTCCGGCGCCCTTCCGATAGAGGAGTGCGCTCCGCACGCGGTAGGGCGCCGGCGGATCGGGCATGGCGAGGGCGTCGAACGGGACCGCGCCCGGTCGCGCGAAGAGATCCCCGGCCCCGAGAAGCGCGTGGGGCGCGAGCGAGGAGTCGATCGCGACCTCGTCGAAGGCATCGATGCCGCGCGTCTCCGGAATCTCCCACGCCGTCGCGAAGCCGGGCACGCCGAGCGGATACCCGGATCCGAGCAGGTGCGTGAAGTCGGCGATCGCCGTGCGATCGGTCGCGCGGTCCGCCGCGATCGGCCCCGGATCGGGCGAGACCGGATCGCCGGAGTCCAGGAGCCGCGGCGCGCCGAAGAGCGGCGCGAAGCCCGGCGCGGTCTCGATCCACACGGGCCGGCGCCCCTGGAGCAGCTGTGCGAGCGAAACGTCGCCGCGCTTCCGCAGCATGTCGGCGCGGAGCGTCAGGCCGAGGGTATCGGGCCGCGGCAGCGACTCGGGCGGCGCGGCGCCGGGGAGGTTCCGCACCATCGCGGGGAGGACGACCGTCGAATCGAGCACCGGGACGGCGCCGCCCGGGATGACAGAGGTCGAATCCACGAGCGGCATCGGGCGCGTGACCGTGCTCTCCGCGGGCGCCGCGGACTGGGCCCGCGCCGGCGCCGGGAGAGCCGCGGCGACGAGCAGCGCCGCGAGGAGCAGCCTACGCCGCATGGCTCAGGAGGCGCGGATCGCGGCGCAGCCACGAAACCGCTAGGCCGCCGATGATGGCGAAGATCGCGGTGTTCGAGGCGATGTGCTGCAGCGAGGGAAGCACGCCCAGCGCCAGGGCCGCTCGAAGCGAGCCGAACACGATCCCCTGGGCGAGATTGGTGATCAGGTCGTAGGCCGCGGTCCCGAGGAATCCGCATGCACCGAGGAAGGCGGCGCGGGCCGGGGCGGCCTGAAGCCACGACGCCGTGAGCGCCCGCCGGACCAGCCCGCCCATGGCGCCGATCAGGGCCGCCGCCACGACTTGCGCGGCGAGCACCCAGGGATGCAGCGGGCCGTACGGGTTGGCGACGCTGAAGATGAGGCGCGCCGCGGCGGCCACCCACATTCCCCACCCCACCCCCACGATCACCCCCGACAGGAAGACCGCCACCGAGAAAAGCTCCACGAAGAAGAGAACCGGGAACAGGAGCGGCTTCGCGTAGCCGCACGCGACGGAGAAGGCGATGAGGGCGGCGCTACGGGCGGCGGTGCGCATGGGCCGGGGACAGGGACGCTACCAGAGGCGCGCCGTCGGGCGCAAGGACGCGGTGCTCCGAGGCTGCGGAGGCGGGCTAGCGGCCGGAGGCGGCGGGACGGCGGGCGCGAAACGCTTCGTCGAGCGGCGGCAGCACGCTCTCGGGGACGGGCACCGAGCCGATCGTCACGGAGGGCGTGCGCTCGCCGTGATAGTCCGAGCCACCGGTCATGAGCAGCCCGTGGATCTTGGCAAAGCCCTGGTAGCGCGCCACGGCGTTCGCGTCGTGCTTGGAGTGCCAGACTTCGATCCCGTCGAGCCCGCGCCGCGCCCAGCCGGGGATCAGGTGGTCGCGATTGAGCGTGCCCGGGTGGGCCAGCACCGTGACGCCCCCCGCCTCGCGCACCACGCTCGTCGCCTCCTCCAGGCGCACGACCGCCTTGGCCACGTACGCCGGCCCGTGCGTCCCCAGGAAGCGCTGGAACGCTTCGTTGAAGGTCTCGACGTGGCCTCCGCGCAGGAGCGCTTCCGCCACGTGGGGGCGTCCGAGCGCGCCGCCGCGGGCGATCTCCTCGACGGTCTCGAGCGGCACGCGGATCCCCAGCCCCTTCAGCCGCGCCAGGATCTTCCGCGCGCGCTCCCGCCGCGCGTCGCGGTAGCGGCCGATCGCTTCGACCAGCGCCGCGTCGTGCGGATCGAAGCCGTAGGCCAGCAGGTGCACGTCGGTCCCCTCTTCGTGAACGGAGAGCTCCGCGCCGGGGATCAGCCGGATGCCCGCGGCCTCGGCGCGCGCCGCCGCGGCCGGGATCCCGTCCAGGCAGTCGTGGTCGGTCAGCGCGATCACGCGCAGGCCGTTCCGCTCGGCCAAAGCGGCGACCGCCTCCGGGGCGTCGGAGCCGTCGGAGGCGGTCGAGTGCATGTGCAGGTCGATCGTCGAGCCGGTCACGTTGGATCCTGGGCGCCCGCCAGGCGCGCCTTCACCTCGCGCACCTTGGACGCCACCTTGAGGAAATCGACGTTGAGCAGGTACACCTCCTCGAAATGCTGGAGCGCCTTGTCGAGGTTGCCGAGGCGCTCGTTGGCCAGGCCCAGATTGTACCGGATGCTGATCGTTTCTTCCGGTCCATGTCCGGGAAGCTGCAGCGCCCGGTCCAGCTCCCGCGCCGCCGCGGCGGGCTCGTTCTTCTCGAGATAGCAGAGGGCGATCATCTCCAGGCACTTGAGCTCCATCGGTCCCCCCTTCGAGGCGATCTGGAACTCCTGGATCGCCTCGTCGTGGAGCCCCATCTCCATGTAGGCCATGCCGAGATCGTAATGGCTCTCATGGTCTTCGCCGGAGATGGTGTTCGAGACGCCGGCCTTGAACTCGTCGATGATCTCCTCGAGGTCCACCAGGTTGTCCATGCTGGCGGGCTGGTCGTCCCGCACGCGCACCGAGGCGGCCGGCTTCGGCGTGTCGATGGCGTCCAGGTCGATCCCGGCCGGGGCGTCGCCGTTCATGGCGTCGAGGCGCTGCACGCGGGCGCGCGCGCGGTCATTGCCGGGATTCAGCTCCAGCACGCGCATGAACTCGGCGCGCGCGAGCGGCCACTCCTCGTGCGCCAGGTATACCTCGGCCAGGTCGAACCGCGCCTTCGCCTCGGCGGGCCGATCCTCGGCCTGCGACGTGATGTCGACGAGGCGCCGCAGCGCCGCCTCGTGGTTCGGAATGGCCGTGAGCAGCGACGTGAGCAGCGTGCGTACCTTCGTGAGGTCGCCGCGGAAGAAGGCGAGCTCCGCCGCTTTCCAGAACTCCTCCGCCGCGAGCTCGCGGTTCCCCGCGCTCAGGTAGCCGGCCGCGAGCTCGGCGTGCGTGCCGACGGCGTCCGCCTTCTCCGCGGCCGCCGGCAGGGGCGGCTCCTCGCGGTGCAGCGAGACCACGCCCGGCTCGGGCACCCGAGCGTCCTCGCCCTCCCCCGGCCGCGCCATCTGGTCCAGGTTGAAGCCCGAGGATGCAAGGGCGGACCGGCCGGGAGCTTCCTCCGGGGCATCCGGCGTCTCGACGGCGGGCGCTGACGAGAAGTTGCCGTCCGCCAGGGCCGGAGGCCCGGCGTCCTCCACGGCGAACTCGGGCGTCGTGCCGGGAGCCAGCGTGGAGGCGCGATCGCGGAGCTCGGCCGCCTCGGCGGAGCGGCCCGCCCGCGCGCGGCGGTCGGCGCGGCGGTAGAGCTCCTTGCCGCCGCGCTCGGGCTGGTCGGCGCGCACCGCGATCTCGACGAACTTCTCGGAGAGCTCGTCGTTGTCGGGCGAGAGGCCGAGGACCGTCTCGATCACGTCGAGCGCGGCATCGTGGTCCTGGCGGCGGATCGAGCCCTCGGCGAACTCCAGGTAGTGGATGATCGCGTCGCCGTAGAGCCCCTCCTTGGCGTACAGCTCGCCGAGGGTGCGGTGGATCTGGAGGTCTTCCTTGGAAATCCGGAGGATCTTCTTGCAGACGGCGATCGCGTTCTTGAAGAGCTCGGCCCGGGTGTACTCCTCCACGGCCTGGCGGTAGCGGCGCACCGCCTCCTGCATCGATCCGCGCTTGGCCAGGAGGTCGGCGACCAGGATGAAGTCGTAGGGGTCCTTGTCCCCCTGCGCGAACAGCTTGTCGAACTCGGCCAGGGCGGCGTCGATCTGCCCCTTCTGGATGAGCTGCTGCGCCTTCTTCTTGATCGCGATGTTTCGGTCCACGCCCGGTTCCCCGACCTCGTCCTAGACGGCCGCGGGCGCCGGCATTCGCCGTTGCACGCGTTCGACGCACGCTTCGTGGAGCGAGCGAGCCCGCTCCGCACAGCCGTTCACGCGCTTCAGAAGCCCCGCCCGCTGCGCTTCCGTCACCGACGGCAGGTTGATCTTCACGTTGAGCGCGGCGCCCTCGGCTCCCGCCCGGGCGAGCCAGGCCGCCACCCCCGCGTCGCTGACCGCGTTCTCGTTCCCCGACTCGGCCGCCGTGCGCGCCAATTCCAGCGCGCGCACGCACGCTTCGGCGGTCTGGAGCGGCACCTCGGCCGCCGTGAGCGCCGCGGCCTCGATCGCGCGGGCGCGCGCGGCGACTTCCTCCGGCGTCCGCTGCGAGAGCTTCATCGCCGCGCGATAGCCCTCGAACGCGCGCGCGTCGGCCGCCGCGAGGTCCAGGAGTTCGCGGCGGATCGCCTCGCCTTCACGCTCGACCTCGCGCATGGCCCCCTCCGCCTCCGCGTACTTCTTTTTCCCGATCGTGAGCCGCGCGACCATCGTCGCGAGCGCCCCCGCGAGCGCGCCCGCCACGGCCGAGACGGTGCCGCCGCCCGGCGTCGGCGCGGACGACGCCACCTCGTCCACGAACTCGGGCAGCGCCTGCTCTGCCGCGCCGATCCGGCGCGCCAGGCGGTTTTCGAGGATCTGGTCGCGCGAGAAGCTCTCCAGCCGCAGCGCGTGCTCCGCCACGTCCACGAGCGCGTCCTGGCAGACCAGCCCCACCACCTCGCTGCCGACGATCGGAACGCCGTAGCGCTCCGCCTCGTCCCGGATGAGCGCGAACACGCGGTGCACCGGAGTGCCCCACGTGTTCACGAGATTCATCGAGACCTGGACGATGCCCCGCTCCGCCAGGGCGAACCCCAGCGCCTTCACGTAGCGCAGGCCGCCGGTCTGGAACCGGATCGCCTTGGCGATCCGCTTCGCGATCTCGACGTCCGACGTGCCGAGGTTCACGTTGAAGGCGAGGAGCGGCAGGCGCGCGCCGACCGCCGTCGCGCCCGCCGAGGGATGGATCGCGGCGGGCCCGAAGTCGGGCGCCCGATCCGAATCCGTCCCGATCGCCCGGGCCAGCCCTTCGTATTCGCCGCGCCGCACGTCCGCCAGGTTCTGGCGGTCGGGCCGCGTCGCGGCCGCTTCGTACAGGAATACCGGGATCCCGAGCTCGCTGCCGATCCGCTCGCCGGCGCGCCGCGCGAGCTGGACGCAGCCCTCGAGCGCGGCGGTGCCGACCGGGACGAACGGCAGGACGTCGGTGGCTCCCATCCGTGGATGCTCCCCCCGGTGATGGCGCATGTCGATCAGCTCGGCCGCCTTCTTCACGCCTCGGAGCGCCGCCTCCAGCACGGCCTCCGCTTCCCCCACGAACGTGATCACCGAACGGTTGTGGTCGGCGTTCATCTCCTGGTCGAGCAGGCGGATCGACCGGTCACGCGAAATTTCGGCAGCGATGGCCGTAACTACAGATTTATTTCGGCCTTCGCTGAAGTTGGGAACGCATTCCACGAGCTCGCTCATGCCCTCTCCTGGTCGTTGGCTTGGGGGATCCAAGCGGCGCAGTGGCCGCCGCTTACTCGAGTTTCTTAATGGCAGATCGAGGGGTCGGCGCGGCGATGGACCACCTTCCCCCGCTTCACGGTGGCCCGCGCGTGGTTCCGGCCGTAGTGGTAAGGAATATGCCGATAATCGGGGGCGTCGTAGAGGACGAAATCGGCCTGCCAGCCGGGGGCGATCCGCCCCAGCCTCCGCCCCTCCGCGACCGCTTCCGCGGCGTTGGCGGTGGCGGCCATCCATGCCTCGGCCGGCGTGAGGCGCATCTGCGTCACCGCGAGCGTGAGCATGAGCGGCATCGACGAGGAGAAGGTGCTCCCCGGATTGAAGTCGGTGGCGAGCGCGACCGGCACGCCCATGGCGATCATGTCGCGGGCGCGGGCGTAGGGAAGCCCCAGGGTCAGCGCGGTGCCCGGCAGGAGCACCGCGATCACGCCCGCCCCGGCCATCGCGCGGAGGCCCGGGTCGCTGGCGCAGAGCAGGTGATCGGCGGAGACGGCGGCGACCTCGGCCGCGAGCGCCGCACCGCCGGCATCGCCCAGCTCGTCGGCGTGGAGCTTGGGCAACAGGCCGCGCTCGCGACCCGCCGCGAGGATGCGCCGCGACTCCTCCACGGTGAACACGCCGCGATCGCACCAGACGTCGCAGAAGCGGGCGAGCCCCTCGGCGGCGACAGTGGGGATCATCTCCTCGATGAGGAGCGTGACGTAGTCGCCGCGGCGGTCGCGATAATCGTCGGGAACGTCGTGCGCGCCCAGGAAGGTGGGAACGATCTCCACGCCGTCGTGGGCGGCGGCCCGGGCGAGGGCGCGCAGCTGCTTTCGCTCTTCGGACGTGGCGAGCCCGTAGCCGCTCTTCGCCTCGACGGTGGTGGTTCCCTCCGCCAGGAGCTCGCGGAGCCGGCCGGACACCAGCTCCGCGAGCCGCTCCTCGGAGCAGGCGCGGAGCTGCCGCGCGCTCGCCCGGATCCCGCCGCCCTGGGCGGCGATCGCCTCGTAGCGCTCGCCGCGCGCGCGCGCGTCGAACTCGTTCTCGCGGGTGCCCGCGAAGGGGAGATGGGTGTGGGCGTCCACGAACCCGGGCGCGACGAGACAGCCCGAGCCGTCGAGCACCTCGGCCGCCTCCCGCTCCGGAAAGCGCGCGGCCACGTCGGCGGTGGGGCCGAAGGCGGCGATGCGCCCGTCCACGCAGGCGATCGCCGCGTCATCGAGGAGCAGCGGCCGGTCGAGGTCTTCGCCGCGGAGCGGCCCCGATCCCTCGGGAGCGGTCAGGAGCTGGGCCGCCCCGAGGACGAGCAGGTCGCTCCTCACGATGTGCGGGGGGACGCCCCGGGGATGGAAAGGCGGTTCTTCTTCGCCGTTTCCAAGGCATCGGGATAGCCCGCGTCCGCGTGGCGGAAGACGCCCATCGCCGGATCGTTGGTGAGCACGCGGCGGAGGCGCGCCAGCCCCGATGGTGTGCCGTCGGCGACCATGACGACGCCGGCGTGGATCGAGTTGCCGATCCCCACGCCGCCGCCGTGGTGCACCGACACCCACGAGGCGCCCGAGACGGCGTTCACCAGGGCGTTGAGGATCGGCCAGTCGGCGATGGCATCGCTTCCATCGCGCATCGCCTCCGTCTCGCGGTAGGGCGAGGCGACCGAGCCGCAGTCGAGATGGTCGCGGCCGATCACGATCGGCGCTTCGACCAGCCCGCGCTCCACCAGCCGATGGAGTGCCGCGCCGAAGCGCTCGCGCTCGCCCATGCCCAGCCAGCAGATCCGCGCCGGAAGCCCCTGGAACTGCACCCGCTCCGACGCGAGGCGGATCCAGCGGCGGAGCGATTCGTCTTCGGGGAAGGTCTCGAGCACCGCCTGGTCGGTCGCGGCGATGTCCCGTGGATTTCCGGAGAGCGCGACCCAGCGGAACGGCCCCTTCCCCCGGCAGAAGAGCGGCCGGATGAACTCCGGCACGAAGCCCGGGATCTGGAAGGCGTCGGCGACGCCGGCCTTCACCGCCTGCGCGCGCAGGTTGTTGCCGTAGTCGAACGTGACCGAGCCCGCATCCTGGAAGGCGCGCATGGCGCGCACGTGGCGCCCCATCGATTCGACCGAGCGCGCGACGTACTCCTTCGGCTTCTCGGCGCGAAGGCGAAGCGCGTCGGCGAGCGCCATCCCGCCCGGGACGTAGCCGTTCAATTCGTCATGCGCCGAGGTCTGGTCGGTGACCAGGTCGGGGCGTGCCCCCCGCGCGGCCAGCGCCGGCAGCACGTCGGCGGCGTTCCCCACGAGCCCGATCGAGAGCGCGCTCTTCGCTCGCACCGCCTCCTCGACCCAGCGGAGGGCCTCGTCGATCGAGGCGGTCGCCCGGTCGAGATAGCGCGTCTGGAGCCTCCGGTCCACGCGCTCGGGATCCACTTCGACCGCGAGGCAGATCCCCTCGTTCATCGTGACCGCGAGCGGCTGCGCGCCGCCCATCCCGCCCAGTCCCGCCGTGAGCGTCCAGCGTCCGCGCAACGAGCCGCCGAAGCGCTGGCGGGCCGCCTCCGCGAAGGTCTCGAAGGTGCCCTGGAGGATTCCCTGCGTGCCGATGTAGATCCAGGACCCCGCGGTCATCTGCCCGTACATCGTGAGCCCCTGCGCCTCGAGCTCGCGGAAGGTGTCCCAGTCCGCCCATTTCGGAACGAGGAGCGAGTTGGCGATGAGAACGCGCGGCGCCTCGGGATGGGTCTTCACGATGCCGACCGGCTTCCCCGACTGGACGAGCAGCGTCTCGTCGTCGGCCAGCGACCGAAGCGACCGCACGATGGCGTGGAACGCGGGCCAGGAGCGCGCCGCCCGTCCCGTGCCACCGTAGACCACCAGGTCTTGCGGCCGCTCGGCCACCTCGGGGTCCAGGTTGTTCATCAACATCCGGAGCGCGGCTTCCTGGTGCCACCCCTGGCACGAGCGCGTCGTGCCGCGCGGGGCGCGCACCGGCTCGTCGGGGGGCGTCCCCCGGAGCGGATCCGCGGGCAGCTGTACGTTCGTCGGATTCATCGCCGTCTCCTCACCCAGAACTCCCGCCGCCTTCGGCGGCGGGGCCACTCATTCGAAGGATGCCACCCCGGCCGTGTCCGCCGCCCCGCCTTCGGCGATCCATGCGTCCAGCGCCGCCAGATCGCCGTCCTGCCGCCGGTCTCCCGTGAGCGGCGCCACCCGCTCCCGCACGCCCGCGTGAAGCGCCTCGAGCGGCGCGCTCGATCGGAGGGGTCGTAACAGGTCGATCCCCTGCGCGGCGCAGAGAAGCTCGGCCGCGACGATCCGGCGCACGTTCCGGACGAGGGCCAGCCCCTTGACCGCCGCGTGCATGGCCATGCTCACGTGATCTTCCTGCCCCGCGGAGGTGGGAATCGAGTCCACGCTGGCGGGCTGCGCCAGCATCTTGTTCTCGGAGACGAGCGCGGCCTGAAGATACTGCACGATCATGAGTCCCGAGGTAAGTCCCGCGTCGCGGCTCAGGAAGGGAGGAAGACCGCTCTTGGCCGCGTCGAGGAGCAGGAACGTCCGGCGCTCGGCGATCGCGCCCGCCTCGGCCATCCCGATCGCGAGAAAATCCAGAGCCTGCGCGAGCGGCTGCCCGTGGAAATTCCCCGCCGAGACGATCGTCCCGCTCTCCGGGACGACGAGCGGGTTGTCGGTCACGCTGTTCACCTCGGTGACCAGCACGTCGCGCGCGTAGCGCACCGCCTGGATCGACGCGCCCAGCACCTGCGGCGCGCAGCGGAGCGAGTAGGGATCCTGCACCCGAGGGCAGTCGGCGTGGGAGGCGAGGATGCCGCTCCCCTCGAGGAGCCGGCGCACCGCCGCCGCCGACGCGGCCTGCCCCGCGTGCGGCCGGGCGCGCTGCACCTCTTCGCCGAACGGCTTCACGCTCGCGCGCATCGCGTCCACCGTGAGGGCGCACGCGGCGTGCGCGGCCCGCAGCGTCTCGAACGACTCGGCGAGCGCGAGCGCGCCGAGCGCGGCGGAGGCCTGGGTGCCGTTGATCAGGGCGAGCCCCTCCTTCGCCTGGAGCGTGAGCGGCCGGAGCCCGGCCGCGCGCAGGTGCTCGGCCGCAGCCGAGGCGCGCCCTTCCCGGCGCGCCTCTCCCTCCCCCACGAGCACGAGGGCAAGGTGGGCGAGCGGGATCAGGTCGCCGCTCGCGCCCAGCGAGCCCCGGCTCGGGACGACCGGAAGGATGCCCTGCGC
>Ga0182009_10000007_pt1 | contig 34607 bp, 30 predicted proteins | sample Sormic07211187_1_FD_161052 | JGI IMG/M metagenome (GOLD analysis project Ga0182009, IMG submission 161052) | Bulk soil microbial communities from the field in Mead, Nebraska, USA - 072115-187_1 MetaG | ecosystem: Environmental > Terrestrial > Soil > Agricultural land > Bulk soil | place: USA... | reverse complement strand
GGCAGGTGATACAGCCGACGTTCCGCTGGTCGTGCTGACTGCCGGTCCAGAGCGCGTGGGTGCCGCGATCGTGGCAGCTCACGCAGTACTGGCTCGCCTCCTGCGGCTTCATCGTGAGGAAGTTGCGGATCTTCGTGACGTCGCCTTCGCCGTCCACGTGCGCTTTGCCGGGTCCGTGACAGCTTTCGCATCCCATCTGCGCGGCCGGCGTACGCGGATTCGACTTCAAGCCGTGTGCGGTACCGGCGTAATGGTTGTCATGGCACGTCAGGCACGTGGCCTCTCCGACGTAGCCATTGGCGTTACCGGCCGGCGGTGTTTGCTGGGCACTTTGAGCCTGCGCCTGTAACGCGGCATGTCCGGCGAGCGGTCTGAGCTTTTGGGCCTCGGCGGAACTTCCTGCCGCGAGAACCATCACAGCCACCGCGCTCGCAAGTCCCACTCTGACGGTGAATCGATTCGCCACGACGAAACGCTCCTTCGTATAAGCCGTCTGCACACTGCGTTTGCTGCAGGAGTTTGCGGGCTTCGGTGCAAGAACCGTAGCACGTGCGGGCATTGCAAACCTTGTGATTCTGGAGAACAAGCTGCCGAATGGCTGGAATCTCCAGCAGGCGTGGGGAATTTTTTGTGAACGAAGAACGATCACGGCGGGCGGTGATCGCTCGAGCCGAGTCTAGACGCTTACTGGAAGAGCAAGCTGCCGGACACCTTCAAGGTGCGCGGTGTCGAGGAGCAAGTCGTCCGCGACCGCAACCTGGCGGACTGTGAGGACAGGACATGGCGCGCTGCGCACCACCTGCTCCGCCACACTCCCCATCAGTAAGTGCGCGAGTCCCGTGCGCCCGTGCGTGCCCATAACGATCAACGCCGAGGCGCTGGCCGTCGCGTAATCGACGATCGTTCGTGCCGGCGATCCGAACACGGCCTCCGCGTGCGCGTGATACCTGGCGCGGTCGACGAAGGTCACGAGTGTTTCCAGCCGCTTGCGCGCGTGCTCGGCCAGCTCGGTGCGAATGTCCACGGTGGAGGCGGCGAATCCATCGGGGACGAACTGCGAATCGGACGTCGGGTCGTCTATCACGTGAAGCAGCTCCAGCGCGGAGCCGAACTTGGTTGCCAGAATGCGCGCGTAGTCGAGTGCCGCATCCGATGGCGCACTGAAATCGGTAGGGACGAGGATTCGGCCGAACATAACGCCTCCTGCGGCAGGTTGATTTGATGCCTTGCACGCACTGTCCGTGCCAGCGGCGATTGCATGGCGTTGTTCGGACGCACGTTCGAAACGGTTCGCGCCGTCGGCTCGCCGCGCGGATTTTCCCGCCGCGCAGCGCGTGATCTTTCGCGCCGTCATGGCCCGCGATGCGTTTCTCCAAGAAATCAACGCGGTACGAAAGTTGATGCAGGCGCCGGCGGTCGTCCCAACAGGAGATCCAGCTATGTTCCGACGCCTCGCGCTTATCGGTTTCGTGCTCCTCATGGCCGTGACCGTGCGGCCAGCTTCCGGCGATGCCCGCATGCAGGCCATCATGCGCACCAAGCTCTCGAACACGCAGGCGCTGTTGAAGGGGATCGTCACGACGGACTATAAGGAGATCGACCGCGCGGCGGCGGGGCTGGCGCGCATCAGCGAGATGGAGATCGTCTCGTGGCAGAACCCGCCGAAGCGCGAGTACGCGCAGCAGGCGATGTTGTTCATGACCTCTGTCGACGATCTGAAGGAGGCGTCCGCGCACCGCGACATCGAGGGTGTCGGCGCCGCGTACTCGACGCTCATTACCACCTGCGTGCACTGCCACGCGTATGTGCGCGACGCGAGATCCGCGTCGCTGAGTCTGGCAGCGCCCTCAACAAACTAACGAGAAGTCGATGGATGGCGTGCGGGCCATCAGTGGATCTTTCTCCTGCGGCCGCAGGCTGCCGTTTCTCGGTGCGGCGTATTAGCCGGTCGTGTAGCATTCCATCGATGAGCCTTGCCGTTGAAGCGCCTCCCTCCAGACGCATCAAGGAGCTCGAGGTCATGGTCGCCGACGTCATTGTCGAGACGCCCGACACGAGCACACTCGTGTTTTTTACGGGCAATGACCGCCTCGAATATCGCGCCGGCCACTTCCTGACGATCGATCCCCATCAGTTCGAAGCGCTGTCGCGGTTCACCGAGTTCTTGGAAGACCTCAAAGGCAGAAAGGAACCGCCGCGCGCCTACTCGATGTGCTCGGCGCCGCACGAGAGATATCTGGCCGTCACCGTGAAAGAGGAGCAGTACGTCTCGGGCATGACGAAGTATCCGCCGCTCCTCTCACCGATGCTCGTCAAGCGAACGGTACGTGGCATGCGGCTGAGGGTGACCGGATTTACCGGGCCGTACACACTGCCACCAGACATCGAGACGCAAACCGATCACATTGTGCACATCTGTGCCGGCTCGGGCAGCGTTCCGAACTTCTCGATGCTCAAGTACGCGCTGGTGAGCCACCCGCGGTTGCGCCACACGTTTATCTATTCCAACAAGACGTGGCACGATGTCATCTTTCGCGATGCACTGGACGAGCTTGAACGCAATCACTCGGATCGCCTGCGCGTGATCCACACGTTGACGAGGGAGCCGGACGTCAGCGTCTGTGGCCCGCTCGTCCGGAAGGGGCGCGTCAGCGCCGCGTTGCTCCGGGAGCTCGTCCCGGACCTCGATGCCTGCATCGTCTACGTCTGCGGCCCGGGCATCTCGCAGTGGGATCGCATCGCGGCTCGCGAGAAAGGCGAGGAGCCGGCGCCGCGGTTTCTTGAATCGGTGCTTGCGGATTTGAAGTCGCTGGGAGTGCCCAATGCCCGCATCAAGCGCGAGTCGTACGGCTAAAGCCTGCCTGGCTGTCGTTGCTCTCTCATTCCTTTCTGCGGCATCCGCGGATGCGGCTGGCTTGCGCGTGTTTGCTTCCAACGGTGTGAAGGCGGCCATTCAGGCGTTGACGCCGCAGTTGGAGAAGGCGAGCGGCGGCCCACTGGCAATCGAGTTCAGCACGACGGCGGATCTGCGCCAGAGAATCGAGAAGGGTGAGCCGTTCGACGTCGCGATCCTCACAGACGACGCGATGAGCGCGCTGGCGAAAGCGGGCAAGCTCTCACCAATGCAGACAAGAGTGGCGCGAGTCGGCATTGGCGTCGGCTACCGCAAAGGCGCACAGAAACCAGATGTGACGGCCGCCGTTGCCCTGAAACAGTCGCTGCTGAATGCGAAAGCGATTGCGTACACGCCGAATGGTGCAAGCTTCCCGACGATTGACAAGTTGGTGCAGCGCCTCGGCATCGCGAAGCAGTTCCAGCAGAAGTCGCGGCTTACGGGCCCCGGTGCGGCGCCAGCAGCGGTCGCGAACGGTGAAGCGGACCTGGTGATCACGTTGATCAGCGAGATCCTGCCCGAGCCTGGAGTCGTGCTGGCCGGTCCGCTGCCGTCGGAGTTTCAGAGCTATCTCGGGTTCTCGGCTGCGCCGTCGCCGAAGGCCGCCGCCGACCCGCACGTCGCAGCGCTCATCGCGTTTCTGCAGACCGCACCCGCCGGCGCCGTCTACGTGGCCAAAGGAATGCAGGTTCCGCAGTAAGACTCCAGCGACAATGTGAAGCGGCGGGCAGCATCGACGGAATTTGGAATCGACGAACAATTCTGCAAGAGCCCGCCTTCCGTTTTCGTGTAAGACCCGCGATTTTTCGCGTATTTCAGATCTGGCACGCCGCTTGGTGCTCGCGCGCGGCATATGGAAACAGCGGGCACGCGTGTTCACGATCCGCGGCAGGCGATCTTCAAGGACGGACTCGGTACACGATTTCGTCATGAGGCCGCTGACGGACCGGTCGACATTCTCCTCCTGCGTGATGCCTTCGCGCCGATTCGCTCGTTCGAGTTCCTCGTTCGCGAACGCGTTAACCGTCTCGCTCACGTGCGCAGCACGCATTTCGCGCGAGTCTACGACGTCGAACACGTCGGCGACGGCCCGAAGATCGCGCTGATCTCGCAGACTGCGGCTGGCGTCAGGCTCTCGCGCCTGTTGTCCACTGCCGAACAGAACCTGCTGCCGCTGGATATCCAGTCGGCGCTCTATCTCATCGATCAGATCCTGGTTGCCATGGCGGAGCTGCACGACGATGCACCCGATGCGTGTCACGGCACGCTTGCCTCCGAGCGCATCGTCGTGTCTTCGACGGGTGACATCATCATCGTCGAGCACGTGCTCGGCGCCGCACTCGCGCAGCTGCGGCATTCGCCCGACCGTTATTGGAAGGAGCTGCGCATCACGCTTCCAATTGCGGTGACCGCTCCAGTGCTCGATCGCCGAGCCGACGTCGCGGCCATCGGCATGATCGCCCTGGCCCTGCTGCTCGGACGTCCAATTGCGGATGACGAATATCCCGGTGACGTGGCGTCGCTCGCTAGCGGCAGCTTCGGCCTTGGCGGCGGCTTCGAACCGATTCCTGAATGGCTGCGCGAGTGGTTGTCGCAGGCGCTCTCGCTCGAGCCGACTCGCTGGTTTGCTTCCGCTGTCGAAGCGCGACAGGCGTTCGAGGCTGGACTGAAATCCGGCGAGCTGAAGGCCTCGAAAGAGAAGCTCGAGGCGTTCCTGCGCGAGTATTCGCGTTTCGATCCCATCGAGCCGGCGCGCTCTCTGTCAGAGCCCGTGCGCCATACCGCGGAACCTGCGCGATCGGTTGCGACGGCTGCGCCGTCGGCGCCGCCACTACCGATCGCCGTCGTCACGCCACCAAAGCCGGAATCGCAGACAGAACGACAGCCTGAACCCGTGAAGGCCGCCGTGCCATCGCCGGTGCCTGTGCCGAAGCCGGAACCCATTGCAGCCGCAGCGTCCATCACGCGTGTGGTGCCAGCTCCACCGCGCCGCGAGGAGGTCGAGGAGGACGAGGACATGGCGCACATGCCCACCCCCCAGGGGTATTCGAGTGGATCATTCAATCGGCCGCGCCTGATCGCCGCCGCCGTTGTCGTCATCGCCGTTACTTCCGGAGGGGTAATGGCGGCGCGGCGCTATTTCGCGGCGCCGCCGACGGTCGCGCCGGTGACCGGGACCGTCGCGGTCAACAGTGAACCCGCAGGCGCGAACGTCGTCATCGACGGTCAAGCACACGGAACGACGCCTACAACCGCGACGCTCAGTGTGGGTGCGCACACGATCGAGCTGGCAAGCGACGGTGTGCGCCGGACTCTGAACATCAACGTTACTGCCAACACACAGATCTCCCAGTTCGTGGAGATGCCGAAGGCGACGGCAGGCACCGGCGACCTGCAAGTCAGGACGGATCCGTCGGGCGCGAGAGTGTCTGTCGACGGCCAGGTGCGTGGCACGTCACCGCTGACAATTCCGGGACTCGCGCCGGGCAGCCATTCGGTAACACTCGAAAACGATCTCGGATCCGTTCGCGAGGACGTCACGATTCAGCCGGGCGCGACGGCATCACTTGTGGTGCCGCTGAAGACGCCGCAGGGCGCCCCGGTTTCGGGCTGGATTTCGATCAACGCGCCCGCGGAGCTGCAGATCTTCGAGAACCAGCGTCTGCTCGGCAGCAGCCGCACCGATCGCATCATGGTTGCGGCCGGACGGCATGACATCGAATTCTCAAACGAGGCGCTCGGTTATCGCGCATCGCAAACCATTCAGGTCGCGCCAGGCCAGGTGGCGCGAATCAAGCCTGACTGGCCGTCGGGAACGATTGCCATCAATGCGACGCCGTGGGCGAATGTGACGCTGGACGGGCAGGACCTGGGCGAAACGCCGGTCGGCAATACGTCAGTACCAGTCGGCACGCATGAAGTCGTGTTCCGCCATCCACAGTTTGGTGAGCAGCGTATTACCGCAACGGTGACAGCCACGACGCCGACCCGCTTGAGTATTGACATGAGGAAGAAATGAAACACACCACATGCGCCGTTGTCCTGCTGTTATCGCTTGCCTTCTCGGCGAAACTTGCCGCCGCGGAGGGCGCGGTCGCATCCCTTGCCGCCGCGCGCGATCTCTACGTCTCCGCCTCGTACGACGATGCGCTGACGATGCTCGGTTCACTGGCCGGCGGCACGCGCACCCCGGATGAACAGCAGTCGATTGACTTGTATCGCACGCTCTGCCTCTATGGGCTCGGAAAGACAAATGAAGCCGAGCGGGTCATCGAGGCGATGCTGATACGGCAACCGCTCTACCGCGCGTCGAACGAGGAGTTGTCGCCGCGCGTGCAAACCGCCTTTCAGAATGCGCGCAAGCGGCTCCTGCCCGGGCTCATTCAGAAGGAATACGCGGAGGCGAAGACGGCATTCGACAATAAGGATTGGCCGGCCGCCTCAGCCGGATTTGACGACGTGCTGAAGAGCATCGTCGATCCGGACATCACGCAGGCAGCCGGCGCGCCGCCCCTGTCGGACATCAAGACGCTCGCATCGGGCTTCCGCGATCTGGCCGTGAAGATGATTCCGCCGCCCGCACCGAAGGTGGAGGCGAAGCCGGTGCGCCCCGTCAAGCCGGTGTACTCGGTTGAGGATCGCGACGTCATCGCCCCCGTGGCAATTCAGCAGCGCGTGCCGAAATATCCCGCGGCGGTGTCGAAACCGTTGGTGGGAGTCGTGGAGTTCGTGGTCGACGAGAGCGGCGCAGTGCAGGGCCCGCGCATGCAGATGACGATCGATCCGAGCTTCGACTCGATGGTGGTTGCGGCAGCGAAGAAGTGGACCTACCAGCCGGCGACGCTGGATGGCAAGCCGGTGAAGTACATCAAGCGGCTGACGATCAGCGTAGCGGTCAGCCCGCAGCAGCAGTAAGACCGAGAAGGCGTGAAGGGTCTTCCTGCCCCTCACGCCCTTCCAGCCTCTCCAGTCCTCTTTCAGTTCGTGGCATTCGTCCAGACCGGCTTGACTGGTTTTGCGACCAGGTAAGCCGGATTCGCGCCCGGACGAGGCTTGAACTTCTGCACCCGGCCGCTGTCGACTTCGGCGAGGTAGAGATTGCCGTCGGAGTCGACGCTCATGCCGTGCACGCCCCAGAGGCCCCCCGGGAACGCACCCATCGTGCCCCACGCATACTTCAGATGTCCCTGCTGGTCGTACTGGACCATCTTGTTCGTGCTGCGATCGAAGGTCCACACCATGTGATCCTGCCCGATGTAGAGCAGGTGCAGGCTCGACGGATCGGCGTTGATGTGCCATTCGTTCAGATACTTGCCGTTCTCGTCGAATACCTGGATACGATGGTTGTTGCGGTCGTTGACAAACACGTGGCGGTTGCTCGGATCGACCGCCACGCCGTGCACATTGTTCATGTAGCCCGGACGCTTCTCATTCGGCGGCATCCCCTTGATGCCCCACTGCGCGACGAACTTGCCGTTCTTGTCGAACTTCGCCACGCGGGTGCCGGTGTAGCCGTCGGAGACGAAGAAGGTCCCGTCGGGCAGCCAGTCGAGATATGTGGGCCTGTTGAAGTGCGTCGCATCGGCGCCTTCATGCTCGGGCGTACCGATCGTCTGCAGCAGCTGCTTCCCATCGTGCGTGAAGACGTAGATCGCCTGCATGTTGTCGTCGACCACCCACACACGCTTCTGCATGTCGTAGGGGCTGATGTAGACCGAGTGCGGGCGACGGAACAGCTTGTCCCATTGCTTCCAGGTTTCGATGATGTTGCCCTGACCGTCGTAGACGACGAGGCAGTTTTCCCATTTCGCGTCCACGCCGAGCTTCCAGTAGGGCGGTCCCTTGATACCGATCTCGTCGTCCATTCCTTCCCATGACGTGAGCCACTTCCTCACATCCTGATCGGTGCCGCCGGTGCCGGGCAGTGATGCAACCGTGGCATCACGCCAGAATCCCGCTACCGGGAAGCTGATGCTCGGTCCGACCTGGGGCAGACGGACGGCCTTCGGCGGTTTGATGTTCGGCAGCTCGCCGCGATACAGGCCGTAAATACGGTTTGGACTCTCGGCGAAAACACTCTCACCGGCGCCGTAGGTCCACTTGTCGTTGCCCGGCAGCGTCGAGATGTCCTTCGGCCAGCCCTTGACGACCTCATAGGGTCCCGTGACATCCTGCGTGCCGACCGCGTTGGCCACGGCGGAAAAGCCGCCTGCTGCCGCGGCTGGTTGCGCCTGTCCCTCAACGCCGTCCCGCCCGTTCATGAACACGACGGCGAAAGCGGCGCCGAGAGCAAAGGTCAGAAGGGTCATGACGACTTTGCGCATGCGTTACTCCCGTTGGATTGGTGGGGCGCACCTCATGAGGTGCGCCATGTTAGCGGCCGCAATTATAGCTATCCCGTCGATCGCCGCTGCGCAAACACCGCTGCCGGAGACGATTCCGATTTTTCCGCTCGAAGATGTGATGCTCTTCCCGGACATGTCGGTTCCTCTCCACATCTACGAACCGCGCTACAAGGCGATGATCGCCGACGCGCTTAAGGGCAACCGCATCATCGGCATGGTGCTGCTGCGTCCGGGATACGAGAAGGACTACGAGCGGTCGCCCTCGGTCTTTCCCGTCGGATGTGCGGGCGTCATCAACGAGGTGGAGGAGCTGCCGAACGGTGAGTACAACATTGTGCTCGGCTCGCTGACGAAGTACCGCATCACGCGCGAAGAGGCGAGCCGGCCGTATCGCATCGCGCACGTAACCGCAATTACCGATCCGCTCAGCGATGCCGACCGGCCTGCGTTGCATACGCGAAGAGTCAGGCTGGAGCAGTTGATTAAGGAATCCGGCGGCCGCACCGGACTGGTCGGCATCCCCGCGAACATTTCCGACGAGCGGCTGGTCAACGGCATGTCCCAGCTGTCACACATCGACGAGCTCGATCGCGAGAAGCTGCTCGAAACACCGAACCCGCTGGCGCGCGCCGAGCTGCTTATCGAAATTCTCGAAAAATCGATCGCTGAAAGGCAGCCGTAGGGCAGGACCTTTCCACCTCCGCCAAAGCTGCGTGGACCCGCCGTAGCCTTGGCGAAGGCAGGAGGGGCCGCCCCTACGATTGGACCGGTGTCGCGTTCAACGGGGCGCGAATCGCACGATTCGCTGCCGCTGACGAGTGGTGCGCAAAACGTGCGCCCTTGATCTTTCCCTTCCCGACAATCCGCCCCAGCGTCGACGCCAGCGTCGCCGGGTCATCATCGAAGCCGCCATGTGATTTCGACGTGGATGCCTCGAGCGCCCCCGAGGCGTTGTCGTTCGGCGACTGCACCCAGTCGAAATTGCGCTGCGCGGCTGGCAGCCGCGAGATGAACTTCGCCATACCGAGCAGCGGCTCGCCCTCGCGCTCGTGCAGGAACGGCGCCTTGCCGAGCCCCGCCTCGAACGCGTTCGACACGAGGTAGAGCAGCGACTTGTGGTAGATGTTCGCGCACGTGTCATCACGTTCGGCCTTGTCCGTCAGCGTGAACAGCGCAAAGTTCCGAATGTGGCCGCTCTTGATCGACGGCAGGTACTGATTGCGATAAAGGTCCATCGTGCACGCCGGCGCCCATAGCGTGCAGGTTTCGATATCAACGATTTCAGGTTTCAAGACCGCAAGGCGTTCAACGAACGCGCCGTGCAGAATCGAGCCCGCGCTGTGGCCAACGAGGTGGATGCGCAGCGCCGGAAATTGTTTTTTCAAATCCGCCAGCAGGTCGGCCACGAGCGCGAGACCGCCGCCAGGCTGGCTCGCGGCGATGGCGTTTTCCTTCATCTCGTCCCACTGCGACTTGCCGCCAATGGTCCGCGCCAGCGGTTCCAGCGCATCGTCAAGACGATCGAGCATGAAGTCCTTCGACGAATCGATGAAGCCTTCGGGTCGCCGCCTCGCAATCGCATCCTCCAGGATGTTCTTCAGGGTTGTCCAGAAGTCCGTCTTCCAGATGAGTGAGATTGGATAGACGCCCGCGTCAAGAAGCGGCCCGCGCAGATCGGCAACCTTCTGAATGGCCGAATCCTCCGCGACGAGACCGCCGTGCGCGTAGAGCAGCAGGTGCTGTCGATCGTCCGCCTGCTGGGCGACATGCTGAAAGATCTCCTTCACATCACCAACCGAGGTGCCATAGGTTCCGTCAGTTCTCAGCAGACCGTTGTTGCCAAGGCTGATGATGTGCGGTCGCAGATCGCAGAACATATAGCTCCGCGATCCACCGGCGGCGACGCCAACACCGCGCGAAACGGACGTGTGCGCTCGGAATTCGATTGGCGCGCCGAGACGCGCGACCCAGACGTCGGTTCCGTGCGCCAGCCAATCGTCGTAACTGAGGTGGCCGAATCCGCTGCGGCCCCAGTCGCGTCCCCATGAATTCTGAATCCAGAACCCACCCCTGTCGTAGGCAACGATGGCGAATGCATGGCCGCCGGTCACACTTGACTTCGGCGTGAAGTCAATGGCGCCGTTGCGGCCAACATCATTCCATCCGTCGTGCACCGAGGCGGTTGCGTACAGGATCCCGACCTCGCTGATCGCCGAATGCATGGCGATGACGTCCTTGTGGTTGACGCGCAGGTAAGCGCCGAGCGGACGGCGAAGCGCTTCCGCGAAACGGACGCGGTAGCGATCGGAATCGCGGTCTTCTTTCGGCCAGTTTGCTTTCGCGCAGACGCCGTGTTTGTGCCAGCCCTTCATTGCGCCGCGGGCGCTGGCGCCCTCGTAATTCTCGCCCGGCCATTCGTCGTAACGGCGAGCCATGTCGTAAAGCATCCACGGGCTTACTTCGCCGCGATCGGGAACAACCCGCCGGCTGCGAAGCAGGTAATGGATGACGGTCGCGAGCCCGAACCCCGTGCACGCCCCTTCCCGTCCCTGATCGAGGATCGGCACCCGCGTCTTCTGGTAATCGCTGAGCGGGCGCTCCGTCGGAACCTCGATGAGCGTCGGTTCGTACATGTGGTCGCGGAAGTCGAGTGTGTCGGGTCTGGCATCGAGTCTGCGTGGGCTTTTCCTGGATTTGCGTTTCGCCATGGCGTCGTATTATCAGCGAGTCACCGTTCTCTTAAACCCGGCCGCGGGGAAACAGAGTGCAGCGGCGGAGGAACAGGTGCGCGCCGCGCTGCACAACGCCGGGTGCGACGCGGACGTTCACCGCGCCGACGGAGCGTCGTTTGCGAGCGAAGCGAAGGCGGCGGTGGAGCGCGGATCGACGCTGATCGTCGCCGCCGGCGGCGATGGATCCGTGAGCGCCGCCGCGTCCGCGCTGGTCGGCACTGACGCGGCACTTGGCGTATTACCGCTGGGCACGCTCAACCATTTTGCGAAAGATCTCGACATTCCAACCGACCTGGCAAAGGCGGTCGCCGTGATCGGGACGGGTCGCACCATTGCCGTTGATGTCGCGGAAGTCAACGGTCGTCCGTTCATCAACAACGCCAGCATCGGGATGTACGCGAGTCTTATTTCCGAGCGCGCCTCCATGCAGCGGATCGGGCGCGGGAAGTGGATGGCGCATGGTGTCGCCGCAATACGCGTGTGGCGCCGCTATCGACATCATCCGATCGTCCTCGGCGTGGACGGTACCCGCCGCGCTGCGCGAACGCCTTTCGTATTCGTCGGCAACAACGAGTACCACTTGAGTGGATTGGAGCTTGGCGGAAGGAAGACGCTGGAGGGTGGGTGCCTGCACGTGTGCATGGCGCCAGGCATGAGCCGCCGCGGAGTCGCTGGGATGATCCTGGCGGCAATCTTCGCGGACGTCTGCCGGCTTCAGGGTTTCGAATCGTTCACGACGCAGGCGGTGACCGTTGACGCTGCGGCACCGCGTGTACGGACGTCGATTGATGGCGAAGTGGTGATGCTGGACAACCCATTGACATTCCGGATCTGTCCGCGCGCCCTGCGTGTAAGGGTGCCGTCGTGCGAACGGTAATCCACCTCTCGGATCTCCATTTCGGCCGTGTCGATCGCGCTGTCGTTGACGCTGTGCGTCACACCGTGCACGACCTGGCGCCGGATCTCGTTGCCGTCTCGGGTGACTTCACACAGCGTGCGCGTGCACGGCAGTTTGCCGAGGCACGCGAATTTCTCGCCTCATTGCCCTCACCGCAACTGATCGTGCCGGGCAATCACGACGTGCCATTGCACAATGTGTTCGCTCGGTTCTTCAATCCGCTCGGCGGCTACCGTCGCCACATGACCGACAATCTCATGCCGCATTTCATCGATCGGGAGCTGGTCGTGATCGGCACGGATACGACGCGGTCGTTCACGATTGGCGGCGGCGGGATCCGACGTCGCGAGCTGCGCCGGATTCGTGAAGTGTTGCAGAAGGCAGATCGGTCCGCGGTCACAGTCCTTGTCGCGCATCATCCCTTCGACGAGCCGCATGCCGGCAAGGCGTTCGGCCGGGCGCGGCCGGGGCCGGAGGCTGTCGAGCAGCTCGCCCGCGAAGGCATCGATGTGTTCCTGACCGGCCACCTGCACGTGACGTTCGCTGGCCCCACCGCCAAGCGCTACAACGTCGGCGGCCGATCCGCCATCGTCGTCGAAGCAGGCACCGCGACATCCACACGCGTTCGCGGCGAGCCGAATGCGTTCAACGTCCTGCGGATTGAACGAAACCGAATCGTCGTCGAGCATCTCGTGTGGGATGCGGCGAATCGGCGGTTCGGTGCGGGCGAGATTCAACGCTTCGACTACAGCAGCGATGGGTGGGTCGTGAGATGATGTCGGCATGATCCGAACTCCGCTGCTCGCCCTCGTTTCGTCGTTCTTTGCGCTCGCCGCCGCAAGCGCAGCCGGTCCTGCTTCGTTCTACGACCTGAAGACGCAGACGCTGTTGGGCAAGCCCGCAGATCTCGGAGACTTTCGCGGCAAGGTGACCCTCGTCGTCAACGTGGCGAGTTATTGCGGCTACACGCCGCAGTACAAAGGTCTCGAGGCGCTGCATCGCGAGCTGAAGGACAAGGGCTTTGCCGTGCTCGGCTTCCCGAGCAACGACTTCGGCGAACAGGAGCCCGGGACCAGCGAGGAGATCGCCACCTTCTGCAAACGTACCTACGACGTGACGTTCCCGATGTTCTCAAAGGTGGTTACACACCCCGGCCGCGATCAGTCGCCTGTCTATGCATACCTCGGCGCCAGCGGCCATCTGCCTGTCTGGAACTTTGCCAAGTACGTCGTCGGCAAGGACGGACGTGTGCGCGCGTTCTTCCCGAGCGAGGTCACGCCTGAAGACCCGAAGCTGCGCCACGCGATCGCTGACGCGATGGCGGCCCGCTGACGCCTATCCCTTGACGACGAAGCCTTTCTGAGCCAGCGCATCGCGCAGGCGATCGCGCAGGTCGCCGTGCAGCTCGATGCCGCCTTCGGTCACCGTCCCGCCGGTGCCGCACAGCCGTTTGAGTTCCTGCGCCAGCTCTTCTAGGAATGCGTCGTTGTGCGGAAGACCATCGACGACAGTGACCGTCTTGCCGCCCCGTCCTTTCTTCTCCATGCGCAGCTTCGCCACGATACGGGATGGGATGGCTTGGTTCGCTCTGCGCTTGCTGCTGCATGCGCAGTTTGTCTCCGGCCACCCGCAGCCGGGGCACATCCGCCCCGTGCCGGTCGAATAGACGACACGCGAACTCACGTGTCTATTGTGCCTGCGCTCGCTGCGAAATAATTCGCGGCGCCTGCGCCGGGAATTGTGAATTCATGCACCGGTTCGCAAGCTCGGCCGCGCAATCGCGTGCGACACAGAGGCCAACCAGCGGTTATAGTGAACGGCCTGCCTCGGGGTCTCGCCTGCGGCTGATCCGGAATGAATCAGATACTCATCGTTGACGACTCGCCGACGATTCGTCGCATGGTCCGTGTGTCGCTGGCGAAGATGTCGGGGTCGTGCGAGTTCATCGAGGCGGCGTCGGGATTGGAAGCAATTGAACGGCTCGCCGTCGGTCCCGTCGAACTCGTCGTCCTCGACCTCAATATGCCCGATATGCATGGCCTCGAAGTGCTCGGATTCGTGCGCTCGCACTCGCGTTATCGGGAAGTGCCGGTCATCATTCTCACGACGCGCGGCGACGATGCGAGCCGCGTGGCGGCGCTCGAGGCGGGGGCCACCGCATATATGACGAAGCCATTCGCGCCCAACAGCCTCGCCGACCAGGCGCGTCAACTTCTCGAGCGGGCGGAGCGGTGACAGACTTCCTCGACAGTTTTCTCGACGATTACTTCGCGGAGTGCGACGAGCACCTCGCCATCGTCCGCCGAGACGTCCTCGCGCTCGAATTGTCGATCGGTCAGCCGCGCCCCGACGCAGCCGTGACGGATGAATTGTTCCGCGCCTTTCATTCGCTGAAAGGGATCGCCGGCATGGTCGAGCACCGCGAGACGGAATTGCTCGCCCACGAGATGGAGAGTTACCTGCGCGCGCTGCGTGAAGGTGAGATTCGCCTGACGACCGCCGACCTCGAGGTCCTCATCGACGCGGCGCGTGTGCTCGACCAGTCGATCGCCGCGCGGCGGACAGGCGTGCCAGCAATCGACATTCAGCGGACCGTCGACAAGCTGCACGCCGTCATGGCCGGTGGCGCCCCGGGTGAGGGACCCTCTCACGCCCACCGCGTGGCCGCCGCGCCGTGGGAATGCGTGTTCACGCCGTCGGCGGAGCTCATCGCGCGCGGCGTCAACGTCGATTCCGTACGGGCGCGGCTGCGCGAGACGGTGGACATCGTCACGGCAACGCCAGTCGTCACGGCCGACGGGGCGATCGCGTTCCGCTTTCTCCTTGGCGGCGAACCGGACGCCGAGAACCGCGCGGCCTGGGCAGCCGATGGCATGGTCTGCTCGGTGCTCGAGCAGCCGCTCGCGGCGACCGCCACGGATGCGGAGCAGCCGCCGCACGGCGTCGACCAAGACGGCCGCCACGCCGCGGTCCATTACGTTCGCGTCGACCTCGGCCGGTTGGACGAATTGATGCGCATGATCGGCGACCTCGTCATTCTCCGCGCGCGCCTCGGCGACAGTATTGCGCGCGTGGCGCCGCATGTGCCACCGACCGAATGGCGCGCCATCCAGGAGAACACCGCCGCCATTGAGCGTCAGCTGCGCGAGCTGCGCGAAGGAGTGATGCGCGTGCGGCTCGTCCCTGTCGGCGAAATGTTCCGCCGCGTGCCGTTCGTCGTGCGCGACCTCGCACGTGAAACCGGCAAGCGCGTGAAAGTGGGCATGTCGGGGCAGGCGACAGAAATCGACAAGTTTCTCGTCGAGCGGATGCTGGATCCTGTGCTGCACGTCGTGCGCAACGCCGTCAGCCATGGCATCGAGCCCGCCAACGATCGCATCGCGGCTGGCAAGACGCCGGAAGGGACCATTGTGCTTCAAGCCGTCGCCGCCGGCGAAATGGTGACGATCCATATCGGCGACGACGGGCGTGGCATCGATGCCGACCGTGTCGTAGCCCGAGCTCGGGTGGCCGCCTTGCCCGTGCCGTCGCACGTCGACGATGCGGCGCTGCTCGACCTGATTTGTTCGCCTGGGTTTTCGACGCGCGACGCGTCGGATCGTGTCAGCGGTCGCGGCTTCGGCATGGCGGTGGTTCGCAACACCGTGCAGGAGCTCGGCGGGACGATGCGGCTTACGTCGCAGCCTGGTGCGGGGACGCGCTTCTCATTCGAGCTGCCCCTGACGCTGGCGATCACGGACGCCCTCATCGCGCGCATCGGCGGGCACGTCTTCGCCGTACCGCAGGTGGCGGTTCGCGAAGTGATCGAAGTCGACGCGGGCGCCATCCGCGTGCTCGAAGGGCGCGACATTATCCACTACCGCGGTGGCGCGCTGCCCGTTGTGCGCCTGTCGTCCGTGTTGAACATCGCGTCACGCAACGCGGCGCGCTACCACGCGTTCGTGACCGGGACCGCCGCGGCCGCCGTCGGCTTGCTCGTCGACCGCATTGTCGGTCAGCGGGAAATCGTCGTCCGATCGACAACGGATCCGCTGATTCGCGTCGACGGCATCGCCGGGGCAACCGATTTGGGCGACGGGCGCGCGGTGCTGATCCTCGACGTGGCGGCACTGGCGCGGCGGCAGCGCGACCGCGCGGCACCGCCGCGCGAGCACATCGAGGAGATTGCATGAGCGGCGGAGCAGGCGATCACCACATTCTTTTTACCGTGGCGGGCACGACCTACGCGCTGCCCAGCCGACAGGTCGCGCACGTCGACATGGTCGACCAGGTGACGCGCGTCCCCAACGCCGCGCCCTACGTCGACGGCGTCGTGTTTTCGCGCGGCGAGATCGTGCCGGCGATCAACATGCGCGCGCGGTTCGGCTTCGAACGCGCGACCGCCGATCTGCGAACGCGGTTCCTCGTTGCCAGTCTCCGCGGGCGGAGCGTCGGCCTGCTCGTCGACGCCTGCCGCGAATTTCTCAGCATCGACGCGGCGGCGATTCATCCGCCGGGCGACGCGCTCGCAGGCGGCGCGACGCCATATATCGCCGGCATCGCCACGATCGGCGATCGCATGATCGTCATTCTCGACCTCGAACAACTGCTGGCGACCGAACCAATTCTGGCGGCCTGACCGCCTCGGAGAACACATGGCAACGCGAAGACGCAACGGCACGGCACCCGGAAATGGCAATGGACACGCCGCCTTCGATCCGCGGCTCGTGCTCGGGCAGGCCGCGCAGTTGAGGGAAGCGGCGACCGGCATCGCGCGCGTCGCCGACGACGTCTGGGACGGCGCCGAAGCGCAGGTGAAGTCGCTCGACGCAGCCGTCGTCGACGTGGAGGGGATGGCGGGGTCACTCACCGAAGCGGCCACGCAGGCGGAGAGCGTGGCGACCGCGGCGGAGGAACTCGTCTCCGGCGTCAACGAGATGGCTGCCTCGATCGAGCAGGTGGCGGCGAACACGACTAGCCTCGCCACGCTGGTGGCGCAGAACGCCGCCTCCGTCGACGAGTCCGCCGCATCCATCACTAAGGTCGCGCACACCGCCAACGAGATGGCCACGTCGGCGGAGGAAGTCACAACGGCCATGACGCAGATGTCGGCCGGCATCAGAAGCGTCAAGGATGACGGGGTGGCGCTGACGACCTCGGTCGAGCAGACGTCGGCGTCGCTCGTGGAGATGGCATCGTCGGTGCGCAGCGTCGCCGGCAACGCCGACGACCTCGCCGCCGCCGCCGAGGAGACGGCCTCGTCGATCAACGAGATGGCGTCGTCGGTCGAGCAGGTCGGCGCCATGACGGAAAACCTCAACTCGATGGTCGAGCAGAACGCGTCCGCCATCGAGCAGACGTCGCGCTCGGTGCAGAGCGTGGCGCAGAGCGGACGGCAGATTACCGAGACCGCCGTCGGCGCTGCGAGCAGCGCCGCGCAGATGGAGCGCTCGATCGAGGCGGTGAGCAGCCTCGCCGCGCGCGCCAACGATCTCACGCGCCGCACGGCGGCCGAAGCGGAAGAGGGCGGCACGGCAGTGCAGCGGTCGATTCAGGGGATTGGGCGACTGCGCGACACGATGTCGCAGTCCTCGACTGTGATGCGCGAAATGGGGAAGCGCGCGAACGAAATCAGTTCGATCGTCGACACGATCAACGTCATCGCGGAGCGCACCAACCTGCTTTCGCTCAACGCTTCCATCGAGGCGGCGCGCGCCGGCGACGCCGGCCGTGGCTTCGCCGTGGTCGCCGAAGAGATTCGGAATCTGGCGGATCGCTCTGCCAAGGCGACGTCGGACATCGCGGCGATCGTCAAAGGATTGCAGGACGTCGCGCAGGAAGCGATCGCCGCCTCCAACGAGAGTCTGCGCATCGCCGACGACAGCAGCGCGGTCGCCGAGACCGGTGCGACGGGTCTGCGGAAGATCCTGACCGGCATCGGCGAGACGGCCGAGCTGGTCGGCCAGATTGCGCGCGCGACCGATGAACAGCGCGTCGCCGGACGATCGGTCGCGGCGGCGATCACCGCGACCGCGGAACAGGCCAAGCTGGTGGCGGCCTCCACCGCCGAGCAGGCGACCGCCGTCGGCTCCATCGTGCACAGCACCGGTCAGATGCGGAAGATCGCGCAGGAAGTGAGCAAGGCCGTCGCCGAACAGGGGCGCGCCTCGCGCGACATCATGAAAGCCGCGCAGAGCACGTCGAAGCTCGCCGTCGAAGTGCGCAGGGCCACGGCCGAGCAGACCGCGACGACGACCCAACTCACCGAGGCGACCGAATCGATCCGCCGCGGCACGGCGACCTCCTCGCGCGCCGTGGTGGAGCAGGCGAGCGCCGCCGGGCAGATCTCAACGGCCATCGCCGATCTCTCCCGGCAGATCGCGTTCGTCACCAAGGCGATGAGCGAGCAGGCGGCCGCCGTCTCGCAGATCGCCTCGGCCACCGATCACATGCGCACACAGTCCGACCAGGCGGCGCGCGCCACCGCCGAACAGGTGCGCACGATGAAGGAAATGTCACGCGCGGCCGCTGCCACCGCGCGCGACATCAAGAGCATGACGCACGCCAATAAGGCGCAGTCGACCGCAGCGGCGCGTCTCGTCTCGCAGCTCGCGGAAGTGCGTCGCATCACCGAGCGCAACGCGGAAGGCGTCCGCCAGACGCGCGGCAGCACGGTGGACCTGCTGAAGCAGGCGGAAACGCTGAGCGGTCTCATGGATCGAACGATCGTGGATAAATCTGCCAATGGCCGTGGCCGGGCGCGCTAAACGCGCCGCATGATTTCGTCCCCCGGGCTCGGCGTCGTCACCATTGGCTGCGATCTGTCCGTTCAGAGCTGGAACCAGTGGTTGGCCGAGGTCACCGGCCGCACCGAGGCCGAGGTCATCGGCCAGCCGCTGCTGTCGCTCGTGCCGCCGCAACGCGCCGCGCTCGTGCGGTCGGTGCTCGAGGATGTCATGGCCACCGGCAGGTCGCGTGTGCTCGCGCCTGTGTTTCATCAGGCGCTCATCGCCTGTCCCGTCCGCGAGCAGTCGCCGTACTTCTCGGAAATGCAGCAGTTCGTCACGTTCGCACCGCTCAACGCGGAGGGCCGGATTGTCGGCGCGATGATCACGATCGAGGACGTCACCGCGCAGCGCGACCGCGACCGGGCGCTTACGTCAAAGTTCGAATCCGGCGAGTTACAGCCGAACGACGCGCTTGCGGCGGTCGGCGCGGCCGACTGGCGCGTGCGCGGCGCGGCCGTCCGCACCCTGCGACAACAGGTGTCAACCGCGGAAATCGCGCATCTGCTCGGTGCGCTGCGACGCGGCTACACGGATTTCAACGTCGTCAGCAGCGCATTGCAGGTACTGACCGCCGCCAACCGCGACGTGACGGCGCCGCTGGTCGAGCTGTTGTCGGACCCCGAGACCGATCTCCGCATGCACGCGGCGCTCGCGCTCGGCCGCGCCGGTGACCGCGCCGCTATCCCCGCGCTCGTGCGCGCGCTCGACGATGTGGATGCCAACGTGCGGTTTCACGCGATCGAAGCGCTTGGCCTTCTCGGTGCCGGCGACGCGGTCGAACCGCTGGCGCGCATCGCGCAATCCGCGGACTTCTACCTCGCGTTCCCCGCGATCGACGCGCTCGCGAAAGCCGACGACGCGAGAGTTGCGCCCGCGCTGGCGGCGCTGCTGGACAACCCGCTGCTGCGGCCCGCGCTCATCCAGACGCTGGCGATGTCTGGTGATGAAGATGCCGTCGCGCCGCTCGTCGCCATTGTCAACACCGACGCGGAATCCGTAACCGACGCCGCATCCGCCCTCGTGCGGATCCGCGATCGCTATGAAGACGCCTTCGCCGCGGGCGCGCAGATCGTCGAGCTCACGCGTGCTGCGCTGACGGCGCAGGGCCGCGTCCATCTGGCAGAGGCCGTGTCCGCGCGGCGGGCGCCGCTTGCGCCGGCCGTCACCGTGCTCGGCTGGGAAGGAACGGCCGCACTCGACTCGATGCTCGCCGTGCTGGGTGAGCCGGCCGTTGAGGCGATCGCCGCCGAGGCGATTGTTGCGATGGGACACGCGGCCGTCGAGCCGCTGGTTGCGCGGCTGACCGCCGACGATCGCGGCGCGCGGCTCGCCGCGGCAACGTTGCTGGGGGCCATTGGCGATTCGCGTGCTGTCGGTCCATTGATAGCGGCGCTTGAGACGGCGGACGCGGAACTGGCGGCGGCCGCCGCCGCCGCGCTCGCGCGGCTCGGTGACCCGTCAGCGCTCGATGCGCTGCTGCCGCTCTTCGCACACACGCACCCGATGGTTCGACAGGCGGCGCTCGCGGCGGTCAACGCCATCGGGGCGGATGCGACCGCCTCGCGCGTCGCTCCGCGGCTGAGCGCCGCGGACCCGCGTGTGCGCGCCTGCGCGATTCGCGTCGCCGGCTATTTCGGCTTCGAAGAGCTCGTGTCCGGCATCCTCCACGCCGTCGACGACAGTGACGAGGACGTCCGGCGCGCCGCGCTCGAACAGCTGCCGATGCTGGACGATCCGCGCGCCGTCGCCCGGCTCATTCGCGCCGTCGCTGACGAGACGCCGCGTAATCGAGCGGCGGCGGCGCATGCGCTTCGCTCCGTCGAACGCGCCGTCGCCGTGTCGCCGCTCATCGACGCGCTCGAGGACCGCGACATGTGGGTCCGGTATTTCGCCGCAGGCGCCATCGGATGGCGGCGCGATCGCGCTGCCGCGGCTCGTCTCGCCCGGCTGGTGACCGACGATCCCGCTCCGCACGTGCGCATCGCGGCGCTGCAGGCACTCGCCGCCATCGACGCAGCGATGGCCGCCACCGTGGCGCGGTCGCTCGTCGCGGATGCCGAACGGGATGTCGCGGCCGCTGCCCTGGCGGCGATCGCCGCCGATTCGACGATTGAAGCGGGCGACCTGATCGAGGACGCCGTGCGCTGCACGGACCTGATACGGCGCAACGGCGCGGTGCGTGCGCTGGCGCGCGCCCGCGGCGCGCGTGCGGTGGAACTGCTCGCATGGACGGCGCGTGCCGGCGAGGTCGCCGACGTCCCGCGCCTAGCGATCGAGTCGCTCGGGCAGCTGTGCGGCTCGCCGGACCAGCCCACCCGCCGCGCGGCCATCGCTGCCCTGGTCGATCTGGCCGCGGCGCCCGCAACCCGCGAATCGGCGATTGCCGCGCTGGCGACGCACGTCGACGCCGTCGATCACCTCTCGTCATGCCTCTCGTCGCCGCGCGAGTTGGCGCGGGTCGCTGTCACTGAAATCCTGGCGCGCATGCGCACGCCCCGCGCGTCCGACGCGCTCGTGGCGGCCCTCGGCGATCAGTCGGCCACCGTGCGCGGCGCCGCCATCGCCGCGTTCGGACGGCTCGGCACCTCTGTGGCGGCCGATGCCATCGCCGCATTGAGTCGCACCGATGCTGACGCCGGCGTGCGTCGCCTCGCGGCGACCGTCTGTCGCCGTCACCGGTGGGCGGTGACGCCGGAGCCGCCCGCCGTATGAGCGGCATCTCGTTGCGTCCGCCCGTGCTCGCCGGTCCTGACGTCAAAGGACTGCGCATCCCGGAGCGCAGCCTCGAGTTGCTGCGGGACCTCGTCGCCGCGCAGACGGGAATGTTCTACGACGACGGGCGGCTCGACTTTCTGCGCGATCGTCTGGCGCCCCTTGCCATCGAACACGGGTTCGACTCATTTCTCGACTACTACTACCTGCTCAAGTACGACGGCGGCGCGGCCGATGCGTGGGTGCGCGCCATCGACGCGCTCTCGGTGCAGGAAACCTATTTCTGGCGCGAGGCTGATCAGATCACCGCGCTCGCGGACGTAATCGTGCCGCAGCTGGTGGCGAACCACAGCTGGCCGGTGCGCATCTGGAGTGTGCCATGCGCCAGCGGCGAAGAACCGCTGTCGATGGCCATCGCGCTCGAGGAGCGGGGCTGGTTCGGCCGCGTGCCGATCGAAATCCACGGCAGCGACGCGAGCGAGGCGGCGCTGCAGCGGGCGCGTGCCGGCCGCTACGGCGGCCGCGCGTTCCGCCAGCTGCCGGAGCCGCTGCGCGAGAAGTACTTCGCTGAGGAGGCTGGCGGCCGCGAATGGACGGTCAAGCCCGACCTTCACCGCCGCGTCAAGTCGTGGACCCGCCTGAACGTCGTGCAGCGGGATCAGCTGGCGGTGCTCGGCGGCAGCAACGTGATCTTCTGCCGCAATCTATTTATCTATTTCACCGCACCAACGGTCGCGCAGGTCGTCGAAGCGTTTGCCGATCTCATGGCCTCGCCGGCATACCTGTGCGTAGGCGCGGCGGAATCGCTCCTGCGGCTGACCACGCGCTTCGAGTTGCGCGAGATCGGTGGCGCTTACGTGTACTGCAAATCATGACGACTGGTACCAATCCGCTCCCGAAGGCGGCACTCAACCGCGTGGTCAAGGTTCTCGTCGTCGACGATTCGGCGTACGTACGGAAGATGGTGGCGCAGATGCTGTCGCGCAGTCCGTTCATTGAAGTCGTCGGCAGCGCGCGCGACGGGCGCGAAGCGCTGGCGCTCACGGCGGAAATGGAGCCGGATGTCATTACCTGCGACTTGAACATGCCGGAAATGGATGGCGTGTCCTTCGTGCGCGAACAGATGGCGCGCCGTCCGACGCCGATTGTAATCATCAGCGTCGCCAACCAGTCCGGCGAGCACGTGCTGGCGGCGCTCGACGCGGGCGCCGTCGATTTCATCCAGAAGCCGACCGCGCTTGCCAGCGACCGGCTGCTCGAACTGAGCGACGAATTGCTCGAAAAGGTAAAGGCGGCGGCGCTGGCGCCGATGCGGCGCACCCAGGCCACGCTGGCGCCCGTGGCCGCGCGCGTGTCCCGGGAACCGCGCCCCGATGGCGGTCGCGCGGACATCGTGGTGATGGGGATTTCGACGGGCGGTCCGCAAGCGTTGAAGATCGTGGTGCCTGCGCTGCCCGCCGACATGCCGGTTCCGGTCGCCATCGTGCTGCACATGCCGATCGGGTATACACAGATGTACGCGCGCAAACTCGATGAGATGACCGCCCTCACCGTGAAGGAAGCGGCGGAGGGCGATGAGGTGGTACCGGGGGTGGTCCTGCTCGCGCCGGCAGGCCGGCACCTGACATTCCGGCGCGTCGGCGGTCGCGTGGTCGCGCACCTCGACTTGCGGCCCCTCGATACGCCGCACCGCCCGTCGGTCGACGTGCTGTTCGAATCCGCGGCGGAAACCTACGGCGGCCGCACGCTCGGCGTGGTGATGACGGGAATGGGTGCCGACGGTCGCCAGGGCGCCGCATGGATCAAGGCGCAGGGCGGACATGTGCTTACGGAGGCGGAGCAGTCGTGCGTCGTCTACGGCATGCCGCGGTCGGTAGTCGAAGCGGGGCTCAGTGACAGTTCGGTGACACTTGAACGTATGGCGCAGGCCATCATGGAGCGCATATGAGCGGGCGAATTCTCGTCGTCGATGATTCCGGTCTGGCGCGGCGCCGCGCGCGCGCGATGCTCGAGAGTGCGGGCTACGAAGTGCTGGAGGCCGAGGATGGCATGGCTGCGCTCGAACGGTATTTCGTCGCGCGTCCCGATCTGGTCGTGCTGGACCTCGTCATGAAAGGGATGTACGGTCTTGATGTGCTCGCGAAGCTACGGGAGATGGACAGCGGTGCGCGCGTGATCGTCGTGTCTGCCGATGTGCAGACGTCTTCGCAGGAGCTCGTCACCGCGGCCGGCGGCGTCGGGTTTCTCATCAAACCGCTCGAGGCGGAGCAGTTCCTGCCGCTCGTCCGTTCGACGCTTAACGCCGAGGGCAATTCGACGCTTGACGCCGAGGGCAAATGGAGCTGACCAGCGTTCAGCACGATGCGCTCGTCGAGCTGCTGAACATCGGATTCGGCCGCGCCGGCGCGTCGCTTTCGAGTCTCACCGGGCACCGCGTGATTCTCGAGGTGCCGCACGTTGCCATCCATCCCGTCGATCAGCTCAACGCGAAGCTGAGTGCGTTCATGACGGGTGACGTCGCGAGTGTCCATCAGATGTTCGCGGGCCCCGTCGGCGGCGACGCGATGCTGCTCCTCGATCCGGTTGCGGCCGCGACGCTGAAAGAGCTGCTTACCAACGAACCCGCGCTGCCGCTGGCGCTCGATGCTTCGGCGCGCGAAGTGCTCACGGAAGTCGGCAACATTCTGCTCAACGCCTGCCTGGGCACGTTCGGCAACCTCCTGAAAGTGCCGATCTCGTTTTCCGTTCCGGACATCGACGTCGCCAGCCTTCGTGCCATCGTCGACCGGATGATCGGCACCGGCGACTCCTTCCGCTACGCGCTCGTCGTCACGGCAGGCTTCCGCCTGCGCGACGCGGAAGTCACAGGCTACGTGGTCATCGTGCTGACCGTGCAATCGCTGTCGCGCCTGCTCGTCGCCGTCGAACAGTGGGAGCGCGAGCAGGCATGAGGGTTGGCGATACGAGCGCCGATCCGCTGGACCTGGCGGCCGCCACGCTGCAATGGCTGAACGATCACGCCGCCGAAGGGATCCTCACCACCGACGCCGACCTGCGCGTTCGTGCCTGGAACCACTGGCTGTCGACGGCGACGGGGATCAGACCGGAGGCGGCGCTCGGCCGACCGCTGTTCGATATCGTCCCGTCGCTGCGTGAGCGGGGCTTCGATCGCTATTACGCCGAGGCGCTGCAGGGCGAAATCAAGGTGCTGTCGCATGCCCTGCACAGGCACGTGGTGCCGAGCACGCGTGCCGACGGCGAGCAGATGCCGCAGAGCGGACGCATTGCGCCGCTGGTCCAGGGGGGTGAAATCGTCGGTACGATCACCGTAATTGTCGACGTCACCGAACGCGTGGCCGCCGAGCGCGAGCTGCGCGCGCAGATCGCCACCGCCGAAGCGGCGCGCCATACCGCGGAAGAAGCCTCGCGCGTGAAAGACGAATTTCTCGCGACGCTGTCGCACGAAATCCGCACGCCGCTCAACGCCGTGCTCGGGTGGACACGCATTCTGCGCTCGCGGCAACCGGACGCGGCGATGCTGGCGCGCGCAATCGACGTGATCGATCGAAACGCGACCGCCCAGCTGACGCTCGTCACCGACATGCTCGACATGGCGCGCATCAGCGCCGGAAAAGTGCGGCTCGAGATGACGGACCTCGACCTGACCGCCACGTTGACGTCCGCGGTCGATGTCGTTCGTCCGGCAGCCGAGGCGAAAGGCATCGAGCTGTCCCTTGACCTGGCCGACGGCGTTCCCATGGTGCGCGGCGACGCAGATCGGCTGCTGCAGGTGTTCTGGAACCTTCTCTCCAACGCCGTGAAGTTCACCAACAGTGGTGGACGCGTCAGCGCCCGGCTCGCCGCGGCGGAGGACGGCGTTCGCGTGTCGGTGATCGACACCGGTGTCGGCATCTCGCGTGATTTCATGCCGCACGTGTTCCAGCGCTTCAAGCAGGCCGATCCGTCGGCGGCGCGGCGCCACGGCGGTCTTGGTCTGGGGCTCGCGCTGGTTCGCGAGATCGTACACCTGCACGGCGGGTCGGTTACGGTTGACAGCGGCGGCCCCGACGCGGGCACAACGTTCATCGTCTCGCTGCCGGCGCGCCGGGTGACGCGGCGGCACTCCGTCGAGTCCAGTGCGACGACACCGGAGCTGCGAGGTGTTCACATCCTCGTCGTCGAGGACGATCCTGATGCACGCGAAATCGTCTCGACGACGATCACCGACGCGGGCGCGTCGGTGACCGCGGTCGCATCGGTCGCCGAGGCGCTCGGCGCGTTGCGCGACCAGCGTTCGGAGCGTCCGCAGGCGGTTGTGGCGGATATCGGCATGCCGGGTGCCGACGGCTTCGCCCTGCTGAATGAACTGCGCCGCATGCCCCCCGAACAGGGCGGCTCGCTGCCCGTCATCGCGGTGACCGCTTACGCGACGAGCGAAGATCGACGGTCCGCGCTGCACGCGGGCTTCTACGCCCACGTCGCGAAGCCGTTTGCGGCGGAAAACCTCATCTCGACGATTGCGCGCGCCGTCCATCTTTCCGTGTGATCGCCTTTTCCCGCATCAACAAGCAATACGGGCGGCAGGTTCTCTTCGTCGACGCCTCTTTCCAGCTGAATCCCGGTGAGAAGGTCGGGCTCGTCGGACCGAACGGCGCCGGCAAGACGACGCTCTTCCGCATGATCGTGGGCGAGGAATCGCCAGACGAAGGGGAACTCTCCGTTCCGAAGAAGCTGACGATCGGCTACTTCCGTCAGGATGTCGAAGAGATGTCGGGCCGTTCGGTACTCGACGAAGCGATTGCCGGCAGCGGCCGCGTCGGCGATCTGCATCACGAGCTCGAAGCGCTTCAGCATGCGATGAGCGACCCGAATCGCGCGGCCGAGATGGACGCGATCCTCGCTCGATTCGGAGAGGTGCAGGAGGAGTACGAGCACAGCGGCGGGTACGCGCTCGAGAGCCAGGCGCGCGAAGTCCTGCATGGACTCGGATTCGACGACGAACGGATCGAGGGAGACGTCGGCGAGCTCTCCGGCGGCTGGAAGATGCGTGTCGCCATGGCCCGCGTGCTGCTCGGCCGTCCGGACGTTCTGCTGATGGACGAGCCGACCAATCACCTCGACATCGAATCGATCGTCTGGCTCGAGGACTTTCTGAAGACATTTTCCGGCGCGCTGCTGATGACGTCGCACGACCGCGACTTCATGAACCGCATCGTCAGCAGGATTGCGGAGATCGATGGCGGCGAGATCACCGCCTACAGCGGCAACTACGACTTTTACGAGCGCGAGCGCGCCATCCGCGAAGCCAACCGCGAGGCCGCCTACGCGCGCCAGCAGGCGATGCTCGCGAAGGAGCAGCGGTTCATCGAGCGTTTTCAGACGCATGCGGCGAAGGCCGCGCAGGTGCAGAGCCGCATCAAGGCGCTCGACAAGATCGAGAAGATCGAGCTGCCCAAGCGGCGCCGCATCGTGCAGTTCGATTTCCGCCAGCCGCCGCGATCGGGCGAACAGGTCGTCAGCATCGAGCACGTCGCCAAGGCCTACGGACGCCGGGTGCTCTACGACGATCTGAATCTGAACGTCCGCCGCGGCGAACGCTGGTGCGTAATGGGCAAGAACGGCGCAGGCAAGTCCACGCTGCTGAAGATGGTGGCGGGAGCGGTGACGCCCGATGCGGGTAGCGTGCAGCTTGGCGCGAGCCTGAAGATGGGCTACTTCGCGCAGCAGGCGCTCGAATTGCTGAACCCGCACCTTACCATCGAAGAACAGCTGCAGCACGATTTTCCGAACGAATCGATTGGCGTGCTGCGCAATCTCGCCGGCGCATTCCAGTTTTCCGGCGACGACGTGGACAAGAAGATTCGCGCCTTGTCCGGCGGCGAGAAGACGCGCCTCGTCATGGCACGCATGCTCCTCGAACCGCCGAACTTCCTGGTGCTGGACGAACCGACGAACCACCTGGATCTCGCCACAAAGCAGATGCTCGTCGAAGCGCTCGCCAACTACGAGGGGACGATGCTGTTTGTCTCACACGACCGGGCATTTCTGCGCGGCCTGAGCAGCCGGGTGCTCGAACTGGGCGGCGAGTCCGGCGTGGAAACGGAGCCGCACGTTTACCCGGGCTCATATGTCGACTACGTGGCGCGCACCGGCCATGAAGCGCCCGGCGTCCACCACTAAGAAACAACATTGAAACCGTCGCCTCGCAATCGTGCGGGGTCGCCCGACGCGCCAGTCTTGACGGGCCGCCAAGTTGTTGCACGCGCGGCATTTCCGTCGCGGCGCCGGCTGGTGTGCCTATTGCGGTCGGCCGCACGGGAGGGTTTTCACGATGCGCCTTTTTACTGCCGTTATCGCAGCCGCGTGTTCGCTGTCGCTCGGGTGTGGCTCTGGTACCGGTCCGTCCGGTGCGACCGGAACCATGCGGATGATGTTGAAGGACAGTCCCTTTGTCGACGCGTCATCCGTGCTGGTCACGTTCTCCGAAGTTGACGTGTACAAGGGGGGCACCGCGGACGGAGTCCCGACCAAGCTCCCGTTTCCCACCGGGACGACGCGAACGTGCGATTTGACCAGGCTGCAGGCGGTGCAGGATGTGCTCGGCACTGGCCCTCTGGCCACAGGGCACTACACGCAAATCCGACTGATCGTCACGGCTGCCGTCCTGTACTTCGGCGCTGCGCCTACTACCGGTGATGCCTGCGGCGCGTCGATCACTCCACCGACGGGCGGTCGCAGTGCCAACGTGACGATCCCCTCGGGTGAGGTAAAGCTGAATCGTGAATTCGACATCATTGCGGACACGACCACGACGATGTCGATCGACTTCGACGGCGACAAGTCGGTGCACGAGACGAGCAACGGCACCTACACGATGTCGCCCGTTATCTCGGTTGTCAGCGTGCAGTGACTCGGGGCTACCAGCTACCAACTATTTCCGAAAATAGTCGTCGGTGCCATCGATCCAGTCCTGCCGGATCGGGCTGAACAGATCGAGTTCGAAGGTGTCCTCGACTGCTTCGGCGCTGTGCGGCATCCATGACGGAATGCGGAGCAGCTCACCTTCCCGGACGGTGATCTCGCCGCCGTCGAGCATGAACTTCAACGCGCCGGTGAGGACATAGGTCAGCTGCTCGCTCTCATGCGAGTGCTCGGGGACGATGGCGCCGCGTTTCAGCGTGATTTGCGCGACCATTTCGCGATCGCCCGCAATGAATCGGCGCGAGATGCCGTCGCGCACGGTGTCGAGCTTTACGTCATTCCATTTGTACAGTTGCGGAGTGGCAGGCATATGAGGATTCTATGCAGGTGCCACTAGTTTCCATCACGCGCCTGCACCTCGCCGGGCGATGGCGGTTCCCGCAATTCCTGTTTCATTCACTGCGCTCGATCGCACAGGCGCGCCGCACACCGGGCTACCTGGGCGGATGGACGAGCAACGATGGCGAGAGCGGCTTCTGGACCGCGACCGTCTGGGAAGACGTCGCGGCGATGCGCGCGTTCCGCAATTCCGGCGCGCATCTGAAGGCGATGCCGAAACTGCTGCATCTGTCCGATCAGGCGGCCTTCACCCATTTCGAGCAGAGCGGACGTGAGGTGCCGACGCCCGAGGCCGCCTACGAATGGCTCGCACGCCAGGGTCAGCTGTCGAAGGTGAACGCTCCGTCGGCGCAGCACCTCGCCGGCGAGCGGGTCGGACAGAGCAAACCACACGCTCTGCAGCACTGGGCACCGAAACGGCCGGCCTGAGGTATTCTTCCCCGCAACTTCAACCGGAGGAACCTCCATGGCGCAGAAAGTCGTCGGGTTCCTGTCAGCGTTCGCGATCGCCATCCTCGCGCTGACCTGGACGAGCGTATCGGGACAAGTCTTTGTAGGCACGCCGGTGCCGCAGCAGTTCGCCGGCCAGGCACAGCCGTCCACGAAAAACGGTGAGTGGCCGCATTACAACGCCGATCTGAAGGGCACACGCTATTCGCCGCTCGATCAGATCAGCGCCGCGAATTTCAACAAGCTCCAGGTGGCATGGCGGTTCAAGACCGACGCGTTCGGACCGTTTCCCGAATACAAGCTGGAAGGGACGCCGCTGATGGTGAAGGGCGTGCTCTACGCGACGGCCGGGACGCGCCGCTCCGTCGTCGCACTCGACGCGAAGACGGGTGAGCTGATCTGGTCGCACAGCGTTCGCGAAGGGAAACGCGCCGGCGTCGCGCCGCGCCAACTCTCGGGCCGCGGTTTGTCCTACTGGACCGATGGTCGTGGCGACGACCGCATCGTCTACGTCACCCAGGGCTATCGCCTCGCCGAGCTCGACGCGAAGACCGGCGCGCCGGTGAAATCGTTCGGCAAGGATGGCCTGGTCGATCTGAAGGTCGGCGTCGTGCATGGCAACGAGCAGCAGATCGATCTCGAGACCGGAGAGATCGGGGTGCACTCGACCCCGGCGATCGCCGGCGACGTGGCCATCATCGGCTCATCGTTCCGCGAAGGCGGCGCCATCAAGACGCACGACAACACGAAGGGACTCGTTCGCGCCTTCGACGTGCGCACCGGCAAGAAGCTCTGGCAGTTCAACACCATTCCCCGTCCCGGCGAGTTCGGCAGCGAGACGTGGGAGAACGGGTCGTGGGCGCAGAACGGCAACGTCGGCGTCTGGAGCGAGATCAGCGTTGACGAGGATCTCGGCCTCGTCTACCTGCCGGTGGAAACGCCGACCGCAGACTTTTACGGCGGACATCGCCCGGGGAACAACCTGTTCGCGGAAAGCCTTGTCTGCGTCGATCTCAAGACCGGCCAGCGCAAGTGGCACTTCCAATTCGTACATCACCCGGTATGGAACTACGACGTCTCGTCCGCACCGCTTCTCGCGGACATCACGGTCAATGGGCAGGCGATCAAGGCCGTGGCCGTGCCGAGCAAGGAAGCGTTCCTCTACGTCTTCGATCGGGTCACGGGCAAACCGGTGTGGCCGATCGAGGAGCGCCCCGTGCCGCAGTCGACCGTGCCGGGCGAGAAGACGTCGCCGACGCAGCCGTTCCCGACCAAACCGCCTGCCTACGCGCGTCAGTTCATCAAGGTGCCCGACGATCTGATCGACTTCACGCCGGAGCTGCGCGCGCAGGCAATGAAGCTGACGGAGCGCTACAAGTTCGGCCCGATGTTTAATCCTCCGAGCGTCGCTGAATCGACCGGCTGGCTCGGCACCGCGTACATCGGCAACGGCATCGGCGGCACCAACTGGACGGGCGGCGCCTACGATCCGGAGCTGCACATCGCGTTCGCGCCGGCCGCCAACGCCGCCGTCGCTACGCTTGGACTCACTGAGCCGCCGAAGGAGTTCGGCTCGGACATCCGCTACCTGCGCGGAACGAAGGGCCAGCCGTTCGGCGAGGCGTGGGGGCCTGGCGACTGCTGTGCGGCCGATTCCGGTTATCGCACTCGTGAAGATCTGCCGGGTCCGCCGCCCGCGGCACCGGGCACGCCGGCAATCCCGCCTCTCAACGTGCAGGGGCTGCCGCTCGTCAAGCCGCCGTACGGATTAATCGCGGCGATCGATCTCGACAAAGGCGATCTGCTGTGGCAGACGCCGCACGGCGACACACCGGACAACGTGCGTAACCATCCGGCGCTGAAGGGTGTCAACATTCCGAAGACGGGGCAAAACGGCAACGTCGGACTGCTCGTGACCAAGACGCTGGTCATCAGCGGCGACGTACAGACGACAACGACGCCCGAGCATCCGCGCGGCGCGATGCTTCGCGCCTACGACAAGAAGACGGGGAAGGAAGTGGGTGCGGTGCTCATGGCTGCGCCGCAGAGCGGATCGCCGATGACCTACAGCGTCGACGGCAAGCAGTACATCGTCGTCGCGATCAGTCAGATTGTTGGCAACGGCGGCTATTCGGGAGAGTATCTGGCGCTAACGTTGCCCTGAGCTGGTTGGTGGGTGGCACCCACTGCTGACTTATTGCGTCGCCGTCGCTGGCTGGACGTCGGCGAGCTTAGCGCCCCCGATCCAGACGGAATCGATCGTCCGGGTATTGCGGATGTTCTCCAGGGGATTGGCTCGCAGCACGACGAGGTCGGCCCAATTGCCCGGCTGCAGCGTGCCGACGTTCTTCAGCCCCATCACCTTCGCGGCATCGCCGGTGGAGGCGACGAGCACCTTCATCGGCGACATGCCCGCCTTGTTCATCATCTCCATCTCGACCTGCTCGAAATAGCCCTGCCAGCGGCCGACGTTTCCGGCGCCGGCGACGCCGCTGTCGGTCCCCATCGCGATGGTGATGCCCGCGTCGCTGAGGGTCTTCAGGTTCTTGTTGGCTTCAGCGAGCGCCTTCCGGATGACCTCGGTGTTGGGGTCTTTCTTCAGTCTCTCCTGGAACTCCGGCGAGGCGACGATTGGCACCTGCTCCCTGTAGAGCGACATGCCGCGCTGGAAGAACGGCTCCTTGAGAAAGTCGGGCGGGGTCTCGTAGACGAAGACGGAGAGATCACGCGTCAGCGTCGGGATGTACGAGACGTTCTTCTGCTTCATCTTCGCGATGAGGGCCGGCGTCACGTCCTGATCGCGGATGCTGTGCGCGAGGATGTCCACGCCTTCGTCGATGGCCGCTTCCGCGTCCTTGATGTAGAAGATGTGCACCGCGACCTTCAGCCCCTTCTTGTGGGACTCGTCGATGATCGCGCTCCACGTCTGGCGGTTCATGTCGTTCGGGTTGCCGTTGATGTGGAACTTGATCACGTGCGCGTGCAGATCGGCGAGGCGATCGACGCTCTTCCGCGCCTCCTCCGGCGTCTTGCCGATGGCGTTCAACCCCGCCGTATAGAGCCGCGCGCGATCGAGGCCGACGCGGTCCTGCTCCTCCATCAGCTTGAAGCCTTCGAGCTCGTCGGCCTGCGTCGACCCGAGGCTGACGGTGCTCGTAATGCCGTAGTCGGCGTAGACCTTCAGACGGCGGATCAGATCGTCACGGACGGGCAGCGTCGCGCCGCGATCGACGTTCAGGTGCGCGTGGTCGTTGATGAAGCCCGGCACGATCGTCTTGCCGCTCGCGTCGATGCGCTGCGCGCCGGCGGGAATCGCCGTTGACGCCGGACCCACGGCGGCGATGCGGCCGTTGCTGATGACGAGCGTCCCCCGTTCGATCGGCGCGCGCCCGGTGCCGTCGATGATGCGCGCGTTGGTGAGGGCGACGGCAGCACCCGCAGCCGGCGTTTGTGCTTCTGTCGGAGGCGAGACGAGCGTCGCCAGGGCCAGAGCGGCTCCGACGACGAGAACGCAGGTCTTGAGGATGTTTGTCATAAAGATGTGCATCTTCGATCTTCAATTCTCGATCTGGCGATCGATGTGCACATCGATTACCAGATCGAAAAATCGAAGATTGAAGAATCCCGCGGTTAGTTGGCAGACGCGGTCTGACGCGGCTGCGCCGGGAACAGCTTGGTGAAGTCGCTCCACGGCATCGGCTTGCCGTGGATCGGCACGATCGTCTGCACGTCGATGCCCAGCGCCCGCACGTTGTTGCGCAGCGACGTCATGTCACGCGTCGGCATCGCCGGCATCGGGTTGTTTGTGTTGACGATGTCGTTCTCGATCAGCATCTTCTCCTTCGGCAGATACGCGACGAGCATGCCCTCCGCGTGCTGCAGCGGGTTGATGTAATACATGTGCATCACGCGCCCCTGGTCCTCGAGCGTGTAGTTCTCACGCACCGCCTCCCAGTAGTAGCCCTCGGCCAGCTCGGTCGGCGGCCACTGCGACACCATATCCGGCCGCATCGTGCGCGGCACGTAGTTGATGACGTCGTGGCGGTAGTAGTCGTAGTTGTGCCACGAGGTGATGAAGGTCGCGCCGATGTGCGAGTAGACGCGCAGGCCAGCGGCGGCGTCGGAGTGCTGGTGCGAGTTGATGAGATACCGGATCGGCTTGTTCGGAATCTGCTTGGCGACCGCTTCGACGACGCGGATGCTGAAGTCCTCGCTGCGCGGCGCCTCGAACACGGCAATCCAGCGCGGGAACTCGACGGCGATGCTCTTGTAGTTGCCCGCTTCGAACGAATACACGCCATCAGCGAGCTTGGTCATCGTCGGGTTGATCTGCGGCTGGTAGTTGCGGACGTTGTCAGGCACGTTGACCGGGTCGGGGCAGACGTTCGCCTTGACGTCCTTCATCGTGCCGCCGAACGCGTTGTGGCCGGCGTTGATCGTCTGCGAGTTGAAGTTGTCGTCGAGCCCTTCGTGCGAGTGCCAGCCGGTGGGGAACTTGATGCCGTTGCCGATGTCGATGTAGCTCTCGTTGGTGAACTCGTGCTCGTAGTTCAGGTCGCCGAGCAGGTCGTCGGGCACGGTCGTGTGCATGCGCTGGAGCATGTGCTCCTTGTTGATCGTCGCGTCGATCTTGAATCCGCCGGGCGCCGTGATCTGCACGACATTCGTGATCTCCGGAATCACAGTCAGACCGTCGCGTCCCATCTCACCGAGCTCCCACCGCCAGGTCGCCTTCGGATTCGCGCCCGGCATCTGTGCGGCCTTGAGGAAGCCGTGCGGGTTCATCCACAGCTCCACGGGGAAGACCTCGGCGACGTCCGGCTCGTTCGGGACCGGCTGGCCGTTTGCGCCATCCATGTGCCACGCGTATGGCTTCGGGCCCGACGCGTTGAGCATGAAGATCTGATGCGTCTGCGTCTGCAACGGACCGTCGAGCCAGCCGATGCCGTACTTCCAGGCGGCGGGTGTCAGACCCGGCTTGCGATCGAACTCCTCTTTCATCGTCTTCGCCTGCCAGTTCATCGTGCGCACGTAGTTCCCAAGTTTGTCCGGACGAGGCCAGTCGACGTTCTTGCCGGCTTCTTTCTGCTGGCCGACGGCGCCGTTGTAGCCTTCGCCCGCGATGGTGACGCAATTCAGCTTGTCATTCCCGATCGCCTTCACCGCGGCGTCGAGAATCGGCTTCGGATCGACGAAGCCGGGGGGGAGCTGTTGTGTGGCGACCTGGCCGCCCGCCACCGCAAACAGACCAGCGACGAACACCGCCAACCCTAACCTTCGCGACATAAATCCTCCAATCCGAAAACCGCGGAAATTCTACCGTGTCGTCGCCGCTGTTGACGGCGGATATGACTGCCACACGCCCGACGACGGACGCTGCATGACACCTTTCTTCGAGTAGTCGCAGACCCCCTGCTGGAACACGCTGCGCAGCTGTGCAAGCTGCGCGTCGGTCACCGGGCGCTTGTAGTCGCTCTCGTCGATGTTCCC